>Ga0214919_10000386_pt1 | contig 75452 bp, 61 predicted proteins | sample LL1503_MetaG_FD_177994 | JGI IMG/M metagenome (GOLD analysis project Ga0214919, IMG submission 177994) | Freshwater microbial communities from Lake Lanier, Atlanta, Georgia, United States - LL-1503 | ecosystem: Environmental > Aquatic > Freshwater > Lake | place: USA: Georgia | collected... | reverse complement strand
AAGACTAAGAAGAAAAAAAGAAAAAGAAGATGCTCAACGTGCAAAGGAAGAAAAAGCAAAAAATGTAGAAGAAGAAAAAGCAAGAAAAGCGAAAGAAGATGCAGAAAAAGCAAAAAAAGCTGAAGAAGAACGATTAAAGAAAGAAGAAGAAGAAAGACTTAAAAGACAAAAGGAAGACGAAGATGCTCAACGTGCAAAAGAACAAGAGGAAAAAAAGCCACGTGATGAAGCAGAAGAAAAGAAAGCAAAAGATGAAGCAGAAAATGCAAGAAGAGCAGAAGAAGAACGATTAAAAGAAGAAGTAAATCAACATGAAAAAATAAAAGAAACTTTGAATAATATAATGGGTATATTTATGGCACTTGGTTTTATACTAATGCCAGTGGCAACAATTCCTCCATTTATTACTATAAAACCACCTGAACCTCCAAATCCTCTAGCTAATCCTATTTTATGCCCAATTGATCAAACATGTGGTTCTAACGAATTTCCAGACAACCATGGTCCTATATGGCCAGGTGGACCTGGTGGGCCAACTGAACCTGGTGGGCTAACTGAACCTGGGGCTGCAGGCGCACCTGAGGCTGCAGGCGCACCTGAGGCTGCAGAAGCACCAGCACCAGCACCTGAAGAAGATACAGGTAATACAGGAACTATTATATTTCAACTACTGAATAAACCAGAAGAAGATGTAGGAATTCAAGTAACATCATCATCTAATGAACTAGAATTTGATGAAAATAGTATTAATTTTCCACTATCTGAATGGGATAAACCAGTGTCAATTAATTTTATAACATCACTTTCATCAAGATTTGATAAATCATTTGCAGGATTAACAAACATTGCAAAATATTCTGCACTAAAGAAAGACACAAGTGTTACGCGAACAGGTAAAATATCACCATTACAACAATTAGGGCAAGTAGGGCAAATAGGGCAAGTAGGACAAGTAGACCAATATGGACAACTAGGAGTTGCTCCAATTGTTTCACAACCAAGTCTAGATGCTTACTCTCCAACTCTTGCAGAAATAAAAGAAAGAGAATTTGAACTTGAAGAACTATTAAAGCCAGGAGAAACCTTCATTGAAGCAGAAGAAGAAATAAATCGCCTTGTAAAAGCAAGAGAAATATTCAAAGGAATAGGTGGCTCAGATGATATTGCAGAAGAAGTACATGACGATAATGATTATAAATCATATAGTGAATCAGTTGATCAAGTGTATGATGATGAAGATTATACAACACATATAATAGGAGCTGGTAAATCTAATAAAATAGATGAAATTGTTCAAACATCTGATGAAATTCATAATGATGATTATGTCGTTCCAACATATGAAGATGGTTATAAAGTTGTTAGCGATGAAGTGGTTCCAACATTAGATGAAAGTATAAAAGATGATTACGTAGTACCAACATATGAAGATGGTTATAAAGTTATTAGCGATGAAGTGATTCCAACATATGGGGGTCAAAATAATACAGATTATAGTGGTGACCCAAGCGATATTACAAATGATACTAGTAATACTACAAATGATACTAGTGATAATCCCGAAAATATAACTGATAAAAGCCCACAAGATATAATAAATGAACTTGACTATGAGAATTTAACACAAGAAATAGACGAAGAACAGTTAGACGATAAATATAAATCTATAATTACATTAACATTAATGCAAGCTTTATCATATAATTTGAGTATGTCAATAACAATACTACCATTAACTGATATAGAATCAACAAATACAAATACAAATACAAATACAAATGATCCATCTGCAAATGAAAATATATCAGAAAACATATCAGAAAATACTAGTAATAATTCATCGTTGATGGATGGTGGTGAAAATGATACTACTAATGAAATAAATGATATATCTGCAAATAATACAGAAAATGATACATTAGTAAATGAAAACGTATCAGAAAACACTAGTAATAATTCATCTTTGATGGTTGGTGGGCAAAATGATTTTACTAATGAAATAAATGATACATCTGAGAATAATACATCTGAGAATAAGACATATGAGAATAATACAGAGAATAATATAGAGAATAATATAGAGAATAATATAGAGAATAATACATCTGAGAATAATACAGAGAATAATACAGAAAACGATCCATCAGCCAATAATACAGCCAATAATACATCAGAAAATAATTCAGCGAACAATTCAGAAAATAATGAACCAATCGTTTGGACTATTAAGCCAACTATTGTAACATTTACAGATGGTACAGTAGAAGCATACTTTTTTTCTGAAATAATTTATAATTATCTTGTTGGTCTACATGTTGAGCAACAAGCAGATCAAAAAACACAGGAATTCAATGAAGCAATGGATAGAATTAGTAAAGATGGAAATGCTAATATAAATAAATTACAAAAACAGTTTGAAGAGCAAAGACAAGATGTATATAATAAAACATATAGTGATTCGTACAATTCTTATATAGAAGAAAATAAAGATACTCTTGAGAATAGTGAAGAACTACTTGATTTATTAGCAGCTAATAAAACAGGTGGTAGATATATACACTTGAAAAAAATAACTAGGAAAACACGTAAATTATCTAGGAAGCGTTAGTGTAAAATATTAGACTTTAGATGACATATAATTATATATATCACCTTCTGTTATTGCTCCAAGTGATTCCATGATTACTGCATAAATTTCATAAGGATGTTCTGATTGGCGATTGTCTCCATATGCATTTACAAAACATCTTGGTGGATCATGATCTAATAATCCAGTCTCTAAATCATACCACATTACTTTAACTTGATCAAATACAGGATCATGTGGTCGTAAAAACATAGGCAATGGAACATACCTATTTTCAAATGACCAAAAGGGTTGTAGTAGTGTATCAGGATTCATGCGGCAAGTTATACGCCATCTTTCTGGTATATCATATACTTCATTCCACCGATGTTTTCCAAGAAACGATTTCCAAAGTTCTTTATATCGTCGTTGATGAATATGAATGGCTTCATGAAAAAGAGTTGTTACTAATGATGGAAACTTTGCAGAATTAGGAAGACATATAACATTATCAGCTCGTGTATGTGGATAACCATTTTCAGCAGATGGATGAAGTTGAACAATTGTTATATTATCAAAAATAGAATGTTTTGATGCATAATCCTGTATTGTCTTATAATAATCATTATATCTTACTTCATATGTATGCGTTTTTCGCGCTAAACGATTACAATCATTTTGTACAACTAATTTTTGAAAATTATCTAGTTTTTCAGAGTTCAACAGTGTATTCATTTAGTGTGTTGTCAGATAATTTTTTTCCGCTCAGTTCTTTTTCTTTCAGTTCTTTTTCTTTCAGCTCTCGTTTTTCCTTCAACTCCTTATTGTAATTTGAAATCAAATAACGGTCAAGCTTTTGGAAATTTAATACTTCCTTATTTTTTGTTGGTACCTTTGGTTGTGGTTTGGGTACAACTACCTTTTTTTCAGATGCTTTTACTTGGAATCCATATTTCTCTGCAAAACTACGAACATTCTGATTGTTACACTTTGCATATATATCTCTAAACAATAGTTCACCAGCATACTGTTCTCGTTCCTCAGTTACCATTGGACTCTTTGGTGCAACATAACCGGGCAACTGATCAACAAACAACCCAAACAATTGTGTAATAGGATTGAAGATTTGATGTTCAATATAATACTTATAGTCAATTTTCAAACCATTTTCTTTAATATATGCGGGAGTTTCAATACGATCTCCCTGAAGTCTTGATGCGGTTTGTCCAGCTTCAGGTAAGATATACATAAACTGAATTCGCTCACCTGATGATGGCGCATTACCAGGATCACGAGCAGTAATACGATCTGCCAGCATTTTATGAGCGGGAGGTGTTGCTGCTTTGTATTCTGAACGAAGCGATTTTGTAAGTATAACTTGATAATCACTAATCTTTCCATCCACCAAATCATTACAAGTCTTCTTTACAAACTCATATGCTTTCTTACTATTTTTCTCATTCAGCAATATCTTAATAGCACCACCATATACATTCTTTACAATAGCTGCATAATCACGCCGTTTAGTCGCAATACCCATTGATGTTTGTTTATAATTATCAGCATCGCCTTCATACTTATTTCCTACATAGCGCTTTTTACTAAAGATAATAAACGGATAGAATACTTTATCATACTCAAAGTCATGTGGCTTTTTCAAGCAGCGAGTTACAAATTTTCCCGCTTCTTCAGTTAATTGTATAGTTGCTTCTATCGCTTTTTTTCCCTTTAGCCTTTCACCTGTAGATGGATTCTTGACATTAAAGTTGATAAATAACGAATCCGTATCACCATATACAGTTTCTGCAACACACCGAGGATCATCTGCACCAGGCCCATAAAACGTTTCAATCGCATCTTTTGCAAACAGAATCTGCTTTCGCCCATACGCAGTTGTAGATGCAGCAAGATGTTGTAGGCGAACTTTGAATGTAGCAGATCCTAATTGACCATACAATGAATTTGCTGTAAGTTTGTATGCAAGTTGTTCTGCATCAAGAAGAGCCTTTTTAAAAGCATCCGTTTCCTTTTCCGCCTCTTTTCGCTTACTTTTTCGTGCTGCAAGAAGTGCACTAACAATATCAGGAAGTGTTCCCTTTGCATCATTTGCTTGCTGTACATACCTACACACACGAATACCGGTTCTAAGTTTCTCAGGATTTTTACGAGTATCATTGGGATCTGGCGACCAAATATCAAACTCAATATCGGTAAATGCAACGGACGGATCCAAATACTTTTCGCTTTCAAGTGAACCAAATGAATAACCAATAAACTTTTTAGTCAAGTCATAGTCCTTCGTCCAAAGTAACGTGTCATAACTAATATTTTCCGAGTAAATTGTTGACGGATATAGTGATGCAAAATCCGCGACTCCAACTGGAGACTCCGCATAGAAGTTTGGCTCAGGTACTAATACAATTGCACCTTCATAACTTTCTTCAATGTAATCATCGTCAAGTTTATCAATCGGATTCACAAGTACTTCAATAAGCTGATTTCGGGCCGCGCATTCTTTGAAGATGAGCGACTCACACTTAATACCCTGACCACGTGTAAAGATGTAGGAGATTGGTACACTACATGTATTTGCCATCGCCATTGCATTGTTAAATACATCTAGCTTGTTTAACAGCTGAAATACCAATACGCAATCTTGAATACAGTATTTTGCAACCTTTGCGCGTCCTGCTGTTCCACCCTCACGATGGAGCCGAAAGATTTCTGCAGGCGACACATCATCTTTTACAATCGCCCATGATTCAATAATATCCAAATCACCATACTCTTCAGCAGATTCAATAAGCAATCCTTTTGGTGTTACTTCTAATATCTTACGTTTTTCAACAATAATGTCTCCAACATTATCAAGCATTACAAGGTATTTGCCAACTTCTGCATCACTTGTTGATTTAGTTTCAATAAACCAAGTATCTTTCTTTGTTATATCAATAGACTTAAGTTTACCACTCATGTAATGACTACACACATCGTCTAATTTATACGAAGATAGATTCTCAATACGCTTGATATAGAAGTATAGATCAATATGCAAACGACCAGTTGTTGTCCATAAATATAGCGTATTATCACCAAGTGCAGAAGATGCGAGTTTCTTTTCTTGAAGTTTTACTGGATCATCTTTACTAATATCAACAATACGCGATAAATTCTGAAATAGCGGATTTCCAGTAATCATGAGTTCTTCCATGCGCCCGTGCAAGTAGCGCATATCAAAACCAAATGTATTATACCCTACAAATATATCAGTATTTTTCTCACATACTAACTTCATAAAGCGTAATATCATATCTTTTTCCGTCTTACAATTATGTACAAATACACCCTCAACTTCATCTGCACCGTGTAATACAAAGATATGTTTTTCTCCTAACACATTATTAGAAGAGAATACAATACCGATTTGAATAATTGGATCGCCAGCAATGGGTAGATGTTTGAGACTTTTAAGATACTTATTGAGATTTGCAACGAAATCTTCTTTGTTCTGCCTTTTTTCAAACAACGTTTCTACACTTTGTTTAAAAGTCTTATCACTTAGATAGGTTTCAATTTCTTCTGGACACACATCGCGTTTCAAATAGATGCCATCTATGCTAGAATTTGTTGGATTAAGAATTGCAGATTTTACAAGTCTTTTAACATCTTCATAACTAGTTGCCTCGTCATACAACTGTTTTGAAATCTTATAATAATCTTTCTTTGCAAGAGGAAAATCACCATTTGAACTATAACACTCAATATCCCAGAAACCATATACAAATGGTGCAACCACCATATTATTATAAGGATTTACATCATTCCAATCAGCATCAATGTTTTCGTCATAGTCACAATCAATTGTTACCCAACCACACGGTTTAATATTGCGAAGATGAAAGAAGCGGAGCATGGGATCAAGATTTGCTTCATATACTTTAATAATATCACCATCCAGTTTGAACTTAGAGTTATTCTTATCATCCAAGAATAGATTTTTCAGTTTGCTAAATTCTGCAATAGAATTTACAGATAATTTTACAAAGGGAAAGGCAGTTTTATTTGTATAACCATAGAGCTTTTCCTTTTTGATGTATTCTGTTTGAATAGCATTAAAGAATGCATCATTGCGAATAGTGATTTTCAGCTGTTCAAGAAGTGCATTATATGTACTTTTTTTAATATCTGGAAGTTCAACAAAGAAGTAGGGTTGGAAATTATTAACAGATACACGAAGTGATTGTCCATCTGCAGTAGTTCCAAACAAATGAATAATGTATTCATGTTTGTAAGTATCTTGCTTTTTAACAGCTACATATTCGTCATCATCATTTAATACATATTCTACTTGCTTTTCATATTCAGTTTCCTTAAGAACTTTCAAATCCTGTGAATAACAGTCAAGGATTTGAAAGATTACCATTTTTATGTGTAATAATTATTATTTATAAATATAAACCAATTTTTTTATTTTTTATACTACTTGCGCTTAGTACGACGAGAACGCTTTGACGACTTGCGCTTAGATCTGCTCTTCTTAGATGTTAATTTACGATATAAACTTCCTCCTTGAAGATTTTGTGATTTTTTGGTAGGAATATTTGCAATTGTATTTAATGGTACACCAGAGTTGTTTAATGCGGTGTTGTTTGCAGCACCAGAGTTGTTTGCTACAGCAGAGTTGTTTGCTGCAGCAGAGTTGTTTGCTACACCAGAGTTGTTTGCTGCAGCAGAGTTGTTTAATGCAGCAGAGTTGTTTAATGCAGCAGAGTTGTTTAATGCAGCAGAGTTGTTTAATGCAGCAGAGTTGTTTTCTACAGCAGAATTATTAGCAAAACCAGAATTATTGACAAAACCAGAATTATTGGCAGCAGCAGAGTTTCTTAAACTATTCATTGGTTTTATAGTGTCAATATTAGATTCATATACATTCGTTAAATCCTCTTGTACATTTGGAGGTTCATTAGAGCCGTTTATATTTGTATTGTTTTCATTCGCCGTTATAGTTTCATCAGAATTATAATTCATTCCTTCGTTTTCATTTAACGAATTATTAATAGGTGTCAATTTTGGCTTTTTTCTAAATGATCTCGTTTCTGGTGTCACATTTGACATGGGTGCCGATACAAGACGTTTCATAGATGATACATCAGATGTGTTTGGCATTGCATTTGTTTCGCCTTCTTCCGTATTAAATGTTGCGGGTTTCTTATCTTTACCTACTACGAGTACACTAGGATATCCATTAATCTTTGTGCCTTTAAGACTTGTATTATCAAGCTGATCATAATGAACACTTGCCATGTTCATTGTGCGGCCCTTGGTAGCCTTCATAGGATTCCACACATTTTTTTTGAATGTATCACAATGACCGCACCAATCGGCATATACTAATACAACAGCCATTGGGCCTTTAGTCAATATGTCTTCTAATGCCGGAATATCACTAGGCGACCTTACGTCTAAAGGAAGAGAAAGTTTTCCCATTTTTATATTTGATTTAACCATCTAATATATAATGTTTTTATATATTAGTTAAAAATGGATGTTGGACATTATATGTTTACATTTTTGGCATATATAATAATATGGATTATACTTATAATTACAGTGAAAGTTCTCAGAAGAAATTGTCCAGATGAAACATATTGTAGTGATTCAATTGGAACTGTACTATTTATTGGTTTCATTATGGCCTTCTTAATTTTGATACCATTTATAGGATTACCAATATTTATTATTTATAGTTTTGTTAAATTATTAAATATACAACCGTATATTGTAAGTATTCTTTTAACTGCTATATTATGTCTTGTAATTGTACCAGTAATATTACCATATGAACTAGTTACAACATTGGTAATAACATCTAAATTAACTCATGCAAGTAAATAAAACAAATAACCCCGATACATAAATTATTATTATATAATCTATATTTTATATAGTAATAAATGTCTGATAACACAACATTTGAAAAATTTCTTTCAATATCAACAAAATTAACAGTTACAATTGCAGTATGTTTTGTATTGTATACTGGATTTGAAGATAAATCATCCAAAGTAGTTCTTGTTGCAGGATTATTATTTTTATATATGCTTACATATTTCAATGGTCGTTCATATTTGGAAAACTTCCAAGATGATGTTCGTGAAGTTGCAGAAATATTAGAAGATGATTATAAACCTATTGTGTCACCTGATGGACCTTATAGTACGGATTCAATAAATTCAGTAGATGATTATGAATATAATGCAGTATTTGAAAATGAAAACGATAAGGAAATTACAAAGAAGTTACGAAATAAGCTAATGTCACAATACCCGATGAGTTGGACTGTACAGCCACCTAGCTCTAAATATTTTCAAGCTGGCATGAAAGAGGGATTTGAAGCAGATATTGCGGGAGCACCACTTGATATATCGGGTGTTGAAAAAGTATATAGCGCTGTAACTGGTTCAGCAACAGCTCCTCCCGATATGGATAGCATAGAAGAAAAGGAGCGTGAAATTGTCAAAACATATGTACCAAAGAATGCGAATGATTTGAAAACATATGATGTTGAAGATGCATATAAATTGATTCAAGATATGTATAATGTTAAAGGGTTAATACCACAGGTAAAGCACGATAAGGATACAAATGTGTATGAGATTGTTGGTACACGTAGAAAAGATGAAAAGATTATTTATGAAGACGAAGGTGTTGTATCAAATGATGCAGTGCCAGAAAACGGCGAGGGCGTAGTGAAAGTCCCACAAGCTGCAACTGACATGTTAAAAGATAGTGATCCGTTTTATAATACTGCACAGCGCACGCGTCAAGGGAAATTTGATTATACCAAATTTACACCAGGTTTAGAAAGAACTTTTGCCCCGACGTATCCATTATCACAATGGTATTGATAATATTTTAATAAATTCATGACGTTAATAAAATTAATTTATTTATGCTAACCAAAACGCATAATCAATCGTAAATCCCTGCTCAACATATTGTTCTATATTTTCATCAAAATCATTTACAATATCTATTTCATCACTTATATTCCAGCTATAATCATTTATAGCTATAAGTATGTTTTTTGTTATATCATTTAAATGTGTGCGTACAATTTCTCTACGTGTATTATTTTTAAAGAAATAAGATATGCCCATCTACTTAGTATAAAGAATATATTTACATATTACATATGGATTTTGAAGGAACCAATTATCGTTTAGCGGATAATTGGTATTCACATATTAATATTGATAAATATAATACAAGACCAATAAATTATTTGGAAATAGGCACATTTTATGGTGCAAATATTTTATCTGTAGCAAAAACATATGGTATTCATCCCGATAGTAAATTACATTGTATAGATCCTTGGGAAGATTATGATGAATATCCTGAGTACAAAGGGAGACAAGATTCCATATATAATACTTTTCTTAAGAATATTAAAAATTCTGGAAAAGAACATAAGCTAATTATTCATCGTGGTTATTCAAATAAAGAATTACTTAAATTTGAAGATGAATTATTTGATATTATATATATTGATGGCAATCATGAACCAGAATATGTTTTAGAAGATGCTGTTTTGAGTTTTAGAAAATTAAAGAAAAATGGAATTATGATATTTGATGATTATGGATGGGGTGGGCCAGATTTAACAAAGCGAGGGATTGATGGATTTTTAAATGGTTATATTAAACGTATTAATATATTGGGAGAAAGAGAAAGTCAAGTATTTATAGAGAAACGATAGTATGATGCATATTTTTAGATTTCAACTTAGTAAAAAATTGAAATCCGTAAATTATAATGTAAATACCAAAATGGAAAATATATATGAAATATTTTGGAAATCTCTTGAAGGTAACGAGAAACCGACTCAACTTCAGCGATATGAAATGAAAAATTCACCAGCCTACATTAAAAAATTTATTGCAATTGGTGGTGGTCCAAAGATGGGAACAACATTAGAACAATTCGCACGATTTCGTTTTAAAAATCTTCAAAAAAGAAACAAAGGAAAACAGGAAACTGGATATGATCATATTATTAAAATAAATGATGCACAAATATACGTAGAACAAAAATCTTCTGGACATTGGGGCGAAGATTACAAATGGCAACATGTTGAAGAAAACCATAAATGGAATATGTTACTTCTTTGTGGTATTGATTATACTGAAGTAAAATTCTGGGGTATGAATAGAACTACATTTAAACATTTAATTTCCGAAAAAAAAATTACAAATCAAGGAAATAAAGCTGGAGAAAGTTCAGAAGGAGTATGGTTTAATTATTCTGATGTGAAGGATCATTTAACATCTATTGAGACACAGGAACAACTACTACTGTTCGCGTCTTCTCTTCCAACCGCTCTTCAATAAGTGCCACATATGTCTCATTAATCTCAATACCAATAAAGGGAAGCCCCAGTTTTTTTGCTGCTACACATTCACTACCAGAACCTGCAAAAGGGACAAGTACATATCCTTCAGTTTGTTTACACGAACGAAGAAGTTTCTCACAAAGAGCTAGAGGTTTTTGTGTAGGATGATTTACACGTTCATTCATTCCCGCACCGCCAGCTAATGCAGGAATTTTTATTACATCTCGTGGCAATGCACCATTGGGGTGAGCAGTATAGGTTGTTTTCTTATTACCGCTTTGAAATCGCCCTTGTGTTGCTGTGCGTTCCTTTCCTGCAGCTCCGTTTAAGAACCCTTCCGTATATGCTTCACGAACCTCATCTTTATGAAATACTTTATCATCTTTCCAAAGAACTAGTATGCTTTCATGTGAACGTTGCCAATAATTGAGTGAGGCTACATTTTTATTTGTATAATGCCATACGAGCCATCGTCTATGTATTGTATACGGAATTCGTGATAATATAAGCGCAAGATTTTCACTAAAACCATATATAAACATTGTTCCGTTTGGTTTCAATATACGAAGACACTCTTTGATCCATAGTTCACACCAACTAAGGTACTCGTCCATTGGCTGCTTATCACTAGCGTTTCCGAAATCTTTTCCAATATTATATGGGGGGTCTGCAATAATAATTTGTGCGGAGTTGTCTTCTAGACTTGGTAGAATTTGTATTGAATCTCCCAAACGAATTTCTTGATGTGGTTCAACTGGTTGTACTGGTATAACTGGTTCAACTGGTTCAATAGCTTCACATGGTTTCTTACGCAATGTATGTTTTTCCAAAGCCCCTTTTTGCTTGAAAAGCTTCTTGCATTTTTCGCAAGTATGCATTTGACTAATTGTATTTATTGTAGTATATAGTTCAATTTTTTAGCTTTAGCTAAAAAATTATTTGGAATAAACAATTTTAATAATTTTCCTTACTAAATAAATTTCCACAAATCCGCCACAACATTTCCCGCACCAGATACACCCTTTGGTATATCTGTCAAAGGTCGTTGTAATGTATCCAAAAAGGAGTTCGGTGGTGTATAATCATTTGCACTTCGTGTTGGTGTAACGGTAATCATATCAGTATATGGATTCTGTATTGCTGGTGCTGCAGGTTTATCATTTCGTTGACCACCCTTTTTTGTTATAATCTCAGTTTTTGGCATCATGGCTTGCACAATAGGGTTTTTCTTCATGAAATATTCCTTTTCATAAGATGCCCATGATATATAAAGTAAATTCGGATATGTAAATCGTACTTCAAATCCATTATTGCGTAGTTGAAATACAATATATACAATACAATCTTGCAAATCCATGCTTGGCAAACCTAAGATAAATGGAGGAACACTATATACAAGATATGATGGATTTCCAGGAAACTGTGACGTAGTAAAGATACGATGTTGAATTTGTTCTAACAGTTGATTATATGATTTTAAGCGAGCTTTGTCACGTTTTTCACGTTTTTCAAACAAATGTTGTGGTTGTAATTTTGGAGGTTGTAAATCGCCCATCTAAATAGGTGAATGACAAACGGATTAGAAAAAACACTTAGTCTCTCCGACCTTGTATTATTCGGTATTACAAGTATATTAGGATCTGGTGGATTTAATTTAGTTGGAAATGCAATAAAAGATGGGGGCAACTATTTCCCTTTAACATTAATTCTATCGGGGGCTTTGTTTACTGGATCCGCGGGATCATATAGCTATGCGCACGATACTTTTAAGAAAAATATATCTGAAACACTTTTAATTGAGTCCGCATTTGGTAATGTTGGTAAAAATATATCTATATGCGCAATACTATTTTACAATATTTTTGCGACTTCAACAATCTTAATATTTTGTTCTAAACTCTTATTTCCCAATGGAACATATATTGGACAAGTGAGTTTTGCATTATTATTGCTAAGTATGATGTCTTATTCAGCACTTCATCGTTTGGATTTTAATAAACAAATTATTAATACATTTTCTATTGGCATAATTGCATTATTATCGTTTGTAACATTCCTTGGATTTGGTGGATTAGCCAATAGTAGTGCGCCAATATTTCCTGCCAAAACAAATATATATGAATCATTCTTATATTTCTTTTTTGTGTTAGCTGGTCATGATGCATTAATAAAGTTCTCAGAAGAAACAGTAGGCCAAACTAATATTAATAAATCAATGTATATAAGTATATTAGTATCAATTACATTAGTTGCAGGTTTATGTTTAGCAGCAGTTGTATGGATTGGCAATTTTAAAACAACAAATGTAAATGATATTGTTGCAGATATATTTCAGTCAGCAATGGATCATGGAACAGGAAAGTATATAACAATAATTGCTATAGTATTTATGTTAGGTAGTACATTCTTAGGATTTTTAGCTACAATTCGTTATTTATATGGCATTCCTGATGATTTACCTATGCTAGAATTTATTAAGCAGGGAGGTGATGGAAAGGTATCTAATAGAAGTATTGCAATTGCTACAATTGCATCAGCATTAGCAATATTTATTAATCATACATCATCATTAGTTGAATTAGCTGATATTGGACTAATTATAGTGCTCTTACTTGTATCAGCAGCAACATTTGTAGATAAACAAAAGAAAGGAGAAATATCGTTATTAGATGGTTTAACAACAGGTGGATTTGCAAGCGTACTGGCTTTGGTGTTAAAAAAACATTTCTTTTAGTAGATGGTAAAAAGATCAAAAAAAAGTAAAATAGTTAAAATGATTAAAGTAATGCGAAAAACTAGGAAAGGTGGTGGATTAATGCGTGTTGTATATCCTTCATTTAATGTAAACAATACTACAACAAATCGTAATAGTACATCACATGTACCAACGGTATCGTTACAAAATTTAAACCTCTCTACATTTTTAATGTATGACCCGGACGCGGTTGTTCCAGAATGGTTACATTATTTAGTAATAAATATTCCAAATGGCGATATATCAAAAGGGGAAGTTATTATATCTTACGAAGGCCCATCTCCTCCACCAAATACTGGCATACATCGCTATATATTTGAACAATTGGAACAGCTTGAGCCATTATCATTGACTATAGATAAACGAGGAGGATTCAATAGAAATACATTTGTTAAAACAAATAATTTGATGGTTCGTTCAAAAAAAAGCATGCGGGTTCCTTCATAAGTAAATTACTTGCAAATAATTAAGATGAAAATACCTCCACAACGTATTGTATTAAGTGGTGGAGGAATACGTGGTGTTTCATATATAGGCGTTTTTATGGAACTTGAGAAACATGGATTCTTAAAAAATATAAAAGAAGTACTGGGTGTAAGTTGTGGTGCTATGTTTGGCTTTGCATATATATTGGGTTATACACCAATTGAAATGTTTAGTTTGGGCTCGTCATTAGATTTCAGTCTTTTACAGAATATTGACCCTGATGTAGCATTGAATTATTTTATGACATATGGAGTTGACGATGGTACAAATTTAGAAAAGTTTTTAGAAAGTTTAGTAAAAAACAAAGGGTTTTCAAAATCAGTAACATTTCAGGAATTATATGACAGTACATCAATATTTTTTCGTTGTTATGCAGTTGAACTAAATAGTTCAAGATTAATAGAATTTTCATACAAAACAACACCAAATTATAAAGTACTTTTTGCATTACGTGCATCAATGTGTATTCCAGGATATTTTACACCAGTTAATGACGAACATAAAATGTATGTTGATGGTGGAATACTTAACAATTATCCAGTTGATTTATTAACGCCAGAAGAACAAACACATACAATTGGTGTAACATTCAATGAATGTCATACAAATAGAGAACGTATAGAATCATTAGAAGAATTTTTATATCAAATAATAAGTTGTTCTTATACATTTCATAAAAAAACAATACATCATGAAATTATAATACCATGTGGAGATTTTCCATTATGGAAATTTGATGCATCACAAGAAGAACGTATATATTTAATGAATTGTGGTAGTAAAGCAGTAGTTGATTTTTTTGCCTTACGTAAAAATAAAATACCATTGCGTAGATATAGTGTATCCTAAGCTAAAGCATAGATATAGTGTATCCTAAGCTAAAGCATAGATATAGTGTATCCTAAGCTAAAGCATAGATATAGTGTATCCTAAGCTAAAGCATAGATATAGTGTATCCTAAGCTAAAGTAAGACTTCCTGCCATGCGACTTAGAGTCTGTAGTTCGCGCGAAGTTGGTGCACGCTTTCTTGATTCCAACTGCTGCAGTGTATTACGAGGAAATAGACATCGTGCATCCATATCGTTTTGACTCAATTTATGCTCTACACGAAATTTAATAATCTTTTGCATTGATTCGGATGAAAACATTTTTGCCTTTACAGGCTCATCATTTTCAATCTTTTTTAGCCGTTGAACCGTTTCATCCTGTGGCTTATATGTTGAGCGAGAGCTCTTCTTAAGAATAACTGGTGTCCAATCCTGATCCATTTTAATACAAAAAAATTATTATATATTATAATCAATTTTTTATATTTTTAGATGAACAATAATAGTATTATAAAAGTTAGTAGACTTATTAGTATACATAAAAGAATAATAATAGGAATATAATCGTATTTGTCTTTAATTATCGGTTCATCTGGAAGCAGTGGTTCATTATCGTCCATGTCATAGTAAAATTGCGCCATACTGAATTATCTCTATAACACATATCAATTTTTTCATATACCACCACCCAGCTTTTCATTCAAGAATTTCAAGTACTCATCGCTTGATCGGGGTCCACTGTATTCATGCACAGTTCCATCAACAGTTGTTAATACAAATGTGGGGAATCCCTTAATATTCTTACCCTTTAGTTTTTCAGCATCCTTTGTGGACTCATACTTCTTTAATACTACATCTTGTCCATTTACAGTCACTTTTCCATTGCTAGAAAACTGGTCAAAGTCGGGCATTACAGTTTTGCAATGAGGGCACCATTCTGCATAGTACATAATGAATTCATTCTGGGGGGTAATATTTTGAAACCCCTGTCTTAGCAGCGATGTTAGTTTCTTATAAGAATAAGAGACAGCTACTAGCGCGACTAGTGCAACTACTCCAATAACAATAAGTTTCCAGTTCATACTAATATATTATTTTTAAAAAATAATATATTAAAACGCCTAAATAATAGATACTATTCAATATAGAATGTACACGTTTCGTTTTAATAATATATATGTATATAATGAAGATTATGCCGATGATTCATGGTCACGTGATGATTTATTGATTGCATGTTCATATTATGCAACATGTAAACATCTTGGATATGTTGAAGATATATGTTATAGCCTTTCATACATGTACGTTTCAATGCTAATTCAACCGGAATTAAGGTTTTCAACAGAACATATGAATTTAATGAAAACTATATTTAATCATGTGGAAAAAGCATAATACCCCAAAGAACCAAAAAGAATAATAGTGTATGGAAAAAGAAACCAAATGGGCTCGGGCAACCATTCGTAGAGGTTGTAAAGAATCGGCCAAGTAATTGTTGTGTTATTTTATAGGTTTCAGGACTTGCTATTAAAAAGAATATAAGAGTTGAATAAAATGCATATTTTGCCTTTAGTGCAATGTTTATTTCGTGTTCTCCCATCTCTCTTCTAATAACTTTTTAATTGATTTTGATTTCGTATTCTTCTTACGTTTTAATGTTCTTGAAAACTTATCCAATACATCTACCATAGGTGATGTAGACATATGTGGTTTCATGTAAAAATAGTTTGATAATATAAAGAAGAAATATAGCACGCTATCACTTATATAATACAAATCCTCATTAAAATCATAATATTCTTGTGTAATTTTCATAGAATTGTCAATAGTATATGTATTTACAAAGGAATTTGTTTGCTTGTAAAAATATATATGATGTTTTGAAAATGTAATACATATTGTTGCATCTATTTCCTTGGAAGCGGCACTAAAGAAATCGTAGTTTGCAGCCACTAGTTTCTCTTCAAAATCATCAAACTCTGAATTTAATTCTGATGAACTTAATCGTACAACATCAATGTCCAACTTACTTTTATTAATAGCATCGCATATTTCCAATAGTTTGAAGCAAAGGTTTGCAATTTCATAATTATTTCTACCAATAACTTCATGGGCTTCAAAATAAAACTCTTTCATTGTATTTGAAGAAAAATGTTCTTTCAATATTGCTTCTAAAAAGGATTCAAACATATGTTGTTCACTTGCCGAGCGTTTTACATCAAGCTTTGAAGCCGCTTCAAATTCTTCAATAAGAGTGAAGGGTGTTGAGCATACTTCTTCATTGGCGATTTGTTTGCAATATTTTATTAGTTTTCCACCTCCTTGTATACCTAATGGATTTCTAACATTAGTTATATCTTTGAAAAAATCTAATGTATCATCTTTTAAATCTTGTCCTACTATTATATCATAAGTATCATTATTATTAAGTATTATTGTTATTTTATTAGAATTAAAATTATCAACAGTCATATCTTTAATTGTATAATGTACTCCTCCACTATCAAATGTTGTATCAGTTGATAGTTTTTTATTTGCTGGTCTATCATTAACCATCATACTTAAAATTAAAGGTCTATTTTGTATTTTTAAAAATTTTATTGGTGGTGTTTGTGCTGCTGTTTGTCGTGGTGACTGAGGTGGCTGCATTGGTGACTGTGGTGGCTGCATTGGTGACTGTGGTTGCTGCATTGGTGACTGTGGTGGTTGCACTGGTGTTTGAGGTGCTTGTGCTCCCGCTTGTGCGCGTGCAAGCTGATCTGATAATCTAGTTACATTTGCCTCTGCAGCTAGTACTCTTGCTTCTGCATTTGCAGTTGCAGCATTTGCAGCATTTAATTCTTGCTCTTTAGTATCTAATAATTGAGCAGCTAGAGCAGCAGCAGCCGCTGTTTGTGTTGCAAGATCTGCTGCTGCTCTTACTGCAGCAGCAGCCGCTGCAGTATGAACTACTGCCGCATTATCCTTTTCTAATTGTAACTGATTTTTCGCATCGTTTGCAGCAGTTTCTCTTGCGATTGCAGCATTTTCTGCTGCAATTGCAGCATCCTTTATTTGTTCAGCTCTTGCAATCGCATTTGCATGTGCAGTTGCAGCATTTGTAAGAGTTATTTCTGCAGCTTTTAAATTATTTATTTGTGTTTGCATACGAGATGTATTCTCTGACAAATTTCCTTGTACATCAAGAAGCTCAATAAGATTTGGTAATATTACTGGAGGGACTTTATTTCTATATGTGCGGTCTAGTTTAGTGTCAAAATCAGGATAGGCCATAAGCCCAGGATCAGCAACAACAAATGAACTATCATGTTTATGCTCCATATATACTTTTGCAAATTGTCGTAACAAATTGCGAATACGTAGATCTTCATCTTTAGTTGAATGTATATTACTTAATGATTCATCAATATCATCTTGTACATTTATATATTCTTTATTATCTATATACGCCTGAAATTTTTCATAAGGAAATTTATCAATACTAGTATCAAAATGATCTAATAATAATTTAATCTTTTCTAAATGATTAATAGACTCACGCAATGATACATTATCATTATCAGGGTTACGCTTTCTTTTTTCCATAATAGTCCCACGCTTTTTATGGAAATACGCTTCCAAAATCTCAATTAATAAATCCTTGTCATTTTTATCTGATGGAACTTTTGGCACGCCATTAATTCGTGATATTGGATATTTTTCTTGAAACACCTTTTTTAAAAGTGGAATTATTTTATCATCTTTTGTTATATCAAAATATAATACTTTCTCAATCTTTTCTTCATCAAATATATGACCACCTATATTAAGTGTTGATATATCAGGAAAAAGATCTGTCAAATATTTTCTTCTTATTTTTTCTGTTACTCCATATGCTGTTAGTTTATGTTTGATTCTTGGCAACATATTTCCTAAATAGAAAAACGATTTAAAATTAAACCACGTAGTCTATTTAGAAGATGGCCTCCACATCAGTTCAAAAGATTTGTAATCCATGGAACCCTAAAAATCATTTAATGAGTCATAAAGACCTGCATAATATATTGCAACGATATGGAATAAAAAAACATTACAAAGATATTTCTTTGTTCCAGCAAGCGTGTATTCACACAAGTTACAAAGATAAATCGGAGGAGTGGGCAAAGCAATCGGAACCTATGTTTTTATTGGAGAAGCCAGCAAACTGTTTACCGCTTCAAGTAGGCGATAATGAAGAACTTGAGCATGTTGGTGACGGTCTTCTGAGTGGAATTGTTGCAGATTATTTAAAACAGCGTTATGGAGGGCAGGGCGAAGGTTTTCTTACAAGTCTTCGTACTGCGATTGTTAATAATGACAGTCTTGGTGTGCTAACAGATAAAATGGGTATGGGTAGACATCTTATTATTAGCCGGCATCAAGAAGAAGTGTGCAATGGTCGTCATAATTTGCGATTATTGGGATCGCTTTTTGAAGCATGGTTGGGTGCAATATATTATTCTGAAGGTGGTGGAGGGCGGGGATTTGAAGCAACGCAATCATTTGTAATAAGTGCAATTCAGAAGCATGTTGATTTTGTTGAACTTATAACTTCAAACACAAATTATAAAGATCAGATCTTACGTTTTTTCCAAGCAGAATACCATGTTCCACCACAATATAAAGTAATACATGAAGAAGGACCTACACACGATCGTATATTCACAATAGGTGTATTGGATCTTTCTGGGAATGTTATTGCCTCTTCAAGTGCAAAAAATAAGAAGATCGCAGAACAAGATGCTAGTCGTTTAGCATTGGATATTTTAAAAAAAACATATAGTACGGTTAATTAGAAGATGCAATCCGGAGATAAAGGATTTATATTAAAAGGGTTTAGACGTAAAGGTGCAGAAGTTTTGGCAAAAGCAGCTCCAGAAGAACTAAAAGATCTTCCAGATCCTCAGGATACATTTTTAAGTACAAAACCAGTAGGTCCAACAAAATCAGATCGTGAAATGTTTAGTAAACCAAGAAAGGCAGCTGCAGAAGCGGCAGCAGTAAAATCATCTGTACCAATTATAAAGACTGTAAGTTTTTTGCCAAATGTAGCAGTGCCAAAAGAAACGAAGCCTCCAACAGTAAAAGAGGTTCAAAAAGTTCTTAAAGATGAATATACTGATACATTAAACAAACTTGGTAATCTTATACTTGAAGAAGAAACAGTAGATCCGTATGAAAATGAAGTTCCTGAAGCCTATGTGCCAGAGTCGCGAAAAGGATTTGCCAACTTTATCAATTTTGAGTATGGCGATTTTGCATTGAAGCCCGTTTCAGAGCAAGTACCAACGCCAGAAGGTGAAAAATATCCGTACCAAAAATTTATTCGTGAATTTATGAGATATGCATCGCCTTATAGAGGAATTTTAGTATATCATGGACTTGGTTCAGGTAAAACATGTACTGCAATTGCAGCATCTGAGGCACTTTTTTCAAGTTCAAATAAAAAGATTATTGTTATGACGCCTTTTAGTTTACGTAAAACTTTTTTAAAAGAAATTACATTTTGTGGATTCCGCCATTTCCGTTTACAGAATTATTGGATTGAACTTGATAAAACCGATCCTACTATACGTTTGTTTGCACGAAATGTGCTGAATATTTCTGAAAATCATTTGAAAAAAGCGAATCATATATGGGTTCCAGATTTTGATCAAACCGAATCAAATTATAATTCATTGTCATCCGATCAACAAACAGAAATTCGTGAACAAATCTTATCTATACTTGTATATGATGAAAAGACAAATCCAACAGGTCGTATTCATTTTATAAATTACAATGGTATTAGCGCAGCAAAGTTGAAAGAAATTGCATGTGCAAAATCCACATATTTTGATGATGCGGTTATTGTTATTGATGAGATTCATAATGTAATTCGTTTAATGCAAGGAAAGTTAGAATCTTATTTAGTAGCAAAACCAAAAGCAACACCTGGCGTTAAATTAGAAACAATTGGTCCAGAAGGTTGGAAGCCATCGCTGTGTTATTCTCATGAAAAGTATGCACGTGGATATTTATTCTATCGTTTATTACTTGCGGCAAAAAACAGTAAAATAATAGGTTTGTCTGGGACTCCACTTATTAACTTTCCAGAAGAACTAGGTATATTAGCAAATATATTACACGGTTATATTCCGATTATTGAAGCAGTAATTTCAACACGAGCACCAAAAGCTGAAATAAAAATAGAAAAATTACTTGTTGATTTTAAATATACCGATTTTGTTCGTGTAGAATTAGATAATACAGGTCATGGTATTAAAGTGTTATGTTCACTTGTACCTGAAGGTATAGAAAAAATAACAAATGACTTAGGTGTTCAACGTATACCTGAAGGAATACATGTGCCGAGTAGATCTGAAATATTAAAAGAATTTGTTGATTTGTTTCATACAAATGGTTATATATTTTCAACTGAGCCTTCATTACGTGCAACACCACTTCTTCCTCCATTTGGCGAAGATTTTGCCAAATACTTTTTGGATGCAGATCGTATGAAAATAACAAATAAGATCGTGCTTGCAAAGCGTCTTTCTGGTTTAGTATCATATTATAAGGGTTCTCGTGAAGATCTTATGCCAAAGGTTTTGAAGGATGAAGTGCTGCGAATTCCTATGTCTATATATCAGCAAAAACAATACATGATAGAGCGTGGAGTTGAAATTGATAAAGATAAGGGAAAGAAACGCGCGACGGTTGATGTATGGGCTGAAGCATCTGAAATAGCAAATATGAAGAATACTACAAACTATCGTATGACATCGCGTCAAATATGCAATTTTGCATTTCCTTCTACAATTGTTCGCCCACGTGCAAAAACACAGCGTGATCTTTTAGTAGAAGAACCAAATGTAAAAAATGTTATTGATACTGTATATGATCTTGCAAATAGTTCAAAAGAAGAAGTACCGGAAATTCCTGATGATAATGAAGAAGAAACCGAAGAAAACGAAGAAACCAAAGAAACCAAAGAAAATCAAGAAAATGGCGAAGAAAACGAAGAAAATGGCGAAATGATTGACGAAAAACTAACAAGTGTAAAACAAAAAGGCGGTCAAGTAAAAACAATGAAAGAAGCAATGCAAGCACGTAAACGCGTACAATTCTTATCACAATGTAAAGAAGGTCAGCGAGCAGATGAAACATATAGAGATGCGATTGATCGTTCTAAAAAATGTTTAGCCGACGATCCATCATTATTAACTATTGAGGGTCTTCGTATATTAAGTCCAAAGTTTGCGAAAATATTGCAAAATATACAAAATGCACCAGGCTCTTCGTTGGTATATTCGCAGTTTCTTGATATGGAGGGTATTGGAATATTTCGCCTTGCAATGGATGCAAATGATTATAGTCCAATTGAAATACTATCTACACCAAATGGTCCAAGCTTTAGCGAAACAACCGAAAAATCTTTCCGCACAAATCCAAAAGGTCTACGTTATATTACATTTTCAGGTGCAGAAGATGAAAATATTCGCCGTCTTGGCTTGGATGTATTTAATGCGCGTTTCAATGAATTACCAGAAAATCTCTCAAAGGTGTTACTAGAATCTGGATTCAAAGATAATGATAATCGCGTTGGACAGATCTGCCGTGTATTATGTATTACAAGTGCAGGTGCAGAAGGTATTTCATTAAAGAACGTGCGTGCAGTGCATATTATGGAGCCTTATTGGAATGATGTGCGATTAAAACAAGTAAAAGGTCGTGCGATTCGTATTGGAAGCCATTTAGATTTACCAGAAAAGGATAGAAACGTATCTATATACACATATATATCTGTATTTGGACCAGAAGCACAGCGTGCAAAAACCGGTGAAATGAAAATTGATGAAACGATTGTGAATCGTGATTCTATTGAACGTAAAGAGGCAATTGAGTCACATATACCAATACCAGATGATATTCGCACATACACATTAACATCCGATGAGCGTTTATACGTGATTAGTGAACGAAAGAAAATGATTATTAATGATTTAGAAACAATAATGAAGTCTGCAGCGGTTGATTGTGAATTAAATCATGCAGAAAATAAGGATGCATCCTTTTATTGTTTAAAGCTTGAAGGAAAAGTGGGCGATTATTTATATCACCCAGATCTGGCACGAGATGTTGCAGAATCTGAATCTAAGCATAAGATTATTGCAAAGGTTGAAAAGAAGGTAATATTTAATTTCACAGATGGTGGCAAAGAGTATTCTGCAGTAGGAGCGGATGATAAATTTATTGTATATGCTCGTGGAAATCTTGAAAAGCCATTGGGAACAATGCCTTCTAAAGATGGAAAACCAACACGGCCTATTACATTCAATTAGGCAGCTAATTAGGCAGGTACTTACGCAGGTACTTACGCAGGTACTTACGCAGGTAATGATGAAACAAGACGTGAAAAACAAGTACCTTGTTCAGCCAATGGTGGATCCGCCCATAAAGCAACTCCCTGGTGAATCATATTTTGATAATTTAATTCCCAATCTATAATTTCACGAAAAGGAACAAATGTTTTTTCTAGCTTTTGTAAGAACGGGAGAGAAAACATCATAGAATCACAACATCTATATACAAATTGATGAGGTGGTATATATGCTTTAGTAGGAGAATAGTAAGATTTTGGCGCATTTGGTGGTCTTGTACCGACACCTTCACCGAGGCTTATATAATCCCAGTTTTTATCTCCAACATCAATTAATAAATCACAAAGACGTTGTATAAAGTCATCGCGTAACCATACATCAGATTCTAATGTAATTATGTTATTATATTTATTTTTAACTGCATCTTGTACACATGAATAAAAATTTAATGCGACTGATATTTCAGGTTTTGATAATCCCCGCGCTTTAAATGTAAGGGCGGGCATAGGACGAGGAAGAAAAGGATCGTATACAGAAAAAATCAATTCATTTGTTAGTTCATCTGACCAAACTGGCGCCATGTATTGTATTTTGTTTATAGGAATCCCTACTTCATCTAAATGAGTTACTAATCTTTCATAACGTGATTTTTCTTTTACGTTATGACAGATAACATATACCTTTTCTATTTTACTTGGCCACATTACTATATATATTTTTAATGTTTTAGACCACTATGCGTTATTTGGGCGGATACGTGTAGCCGAATCCATATCGCGAGTAATTATACGTAAAGTGATTTGTGTTTGCTTTGTTAAATTTATTAATCGTGCACCCACGAAATTCACATCAACAATTGCATCTGCTAGAGTCTGGTTTCTTGTATTTGATCCACCGAATGGGTTTACTAACACAGAGCCGGTTGTAGGATCTTTGTGTGGTGCTTGAACAACAATGAAATTACAATATCCAACATCATTTGGTCCATCTGTAAATACTGATCCAGCAGTATATCCAGTGCCAACTATCAGGTGACCCGTTGATAGTTGTAAATAATTTGCAAAATCTGTTTTTGAATTCTCATTACCAATAATTAGACTTGTATCAATGCCTTGAAGTTGAATACGATCATTTTTAGAGAAAGCAAAGCGATTGAAATATTGTTTTGTTACTAGTACGTAATATTCGGCATTTGATGCAGCATCACATACAAGTGGGCCAACATATTTAGAACCGCTTGTATATCCAGAAAAAGATGTACATGCGAACACACCACTAATATCAAGAGTATCAGATGATTCGCTTACAAGGTTGCCGTTTGGTCGTTGCAATTGCATTGTTAATTTTGTAAGAGTTGCAAGTGGTGTGGGATAGTAGACTTTCTGGCATTTCAAGAACTTTGGTATCATCGCAAGATAGCCAGGATTGTTTGTAGAAGAATCAGATAACCACTGCGCATCATATTGCAATGCAGCAAATGCACGATCAATATGATCATCTGTGCCATATAAATTATTATCCAATTCAGCAACATGTAATAATACAGAAGGTAAAGTCAGCATATTTAGACTTGTATTTGTTTCATAATGAGGATTATCTGACATATCATTTGTAATGACGGTATCAATAGATTCATTTGGTACAATTGCCTTTACCATTTCAATGCGAACAATGTTGTGGAATTTCATATTTGCAGAAGGCGAGTATTTGAATCCCTGTCCATTGTTTGCGGGGTTGAATGTTACAGAGAAATTATAGCGATTCTCCTTACTATTATTGTACCAGTCGCGATCTGCCGAATAGATTAGCAAATTGTATTCATTTTCCTTGTATGAAAGTATTTCATCTTGTGGTATAATTAAATCTTGTGCTAATACTGGCTTAATACGAATAACCTCGGGTTTTATAATTGTGGGATTTGCAATTGCACTACCAGATTGGGGCATATCAAGATCGGTTAAATATGTACCAGAAAAGCTTGGCTTGTCACCTTCAGATACACGTTTCGCCTCTTCTTCACGGCGTTTCTTTGCTTGTTCAAACAATGATACAGCAGTTGTACCTTCTTCAATTGGAATACGGAAATCCGGAACAGGGGGCATAAGCGCCTTTTGTTCAGTGCGGGAGTTCTGCAATGATGCAAAACGACTACCAATATCTTCTTTCATCCGTGTATCAGTATCGGAAGAAGCACTGATGGTATTGCGACGTAAATATGATGAGAAATCCTGAACAACTAGACTTAATACGTCTTTATTGAGTTCTGTAAGAGCTCCATTTGAGTTCTTTTCGGCTACTTCTTCCATATAATGATGAACCGTTTTCAGTAGACGATCCTGTTGTTTATCGGATAAGTCACCACCAGTACGTCTTTGAAAATCTGTTAATAACATACGATCTAGAAAAGATTCGTTTTTGTGTGTTAAAAAATCTGATCTACTCATCTATCTAATTATAAAGTCTATTACGTTGAGAATAGATAATCGCGTAAATCAAGCATAAATGAATCCGGAGGTGCTTTACGACTGAATGCTTGAAAATCATCTCCAGCAAGCATACGAATTATAAAATACATACTATACATTCCACATTCGGAGCCTTTGAATTGGAATCTACGACCGTTGTAATATAGTTTCATTTTCGTTTCTGGTGTACTTATTTCCATATGCGTATCTTGTGTTGTTAGCCATTTCATAAATTTTTGAATTTGGACTGGGGGTTCCATTCCATAAGAATCAAAATAGTATGTATTATGTTTCACTAAATCAATAAATGTTGCAACCCAATGACTTCCACCTTTATAGTGAGCATCAAGATTGTATATTATTCCAATATATTGTGTACCTTTTGCAAGAGCTTCTGTTGTTTTTATTTCACACATTTCTTGTATTAAACACTTATTTCCTCCGCTATATGGGTCGGGTGCAGCAAAATCAATAGGAAAAGGACCCATGAATTCAAAATTAGGAAATGCGTCCTCATATTGATTCATGACATGTGTAATGTCCAAACTATTTAACCACATATCAGGATCATTTTTCCATTCATCCGGTTGTTTGGGTCGTAGATATGTTTTCACAAGTTCTCTTTTCCGTGCATCATCAAAAGGTAATGCTTGTACAAAACTATATTCATGTTTTGGCTTTACATCTAGTTTCTTTTCAATAGCACTACGAGTCTCTGATACATCTAATTTTTTTGCAACTTCTTTTAATATATCTTGCGGTATACACCCATCTACATGTCTAGTATTTCCAACACGTGGATGACATTGTTCTGGGCCAGGAAATGGCATCTTCTTTTTTTTACTTTTTCTTGTGCTTCTCATCTATTCTTACAATAGAATGGATAAGAAGAATAACGAAATAAATACATCTAATTATTGGTTTATCGTAGTTCCAATTTGTGTTTTAATCTTATTATTGTTTTTTGTATATGTACTATTTCACGTAGCATCTATTCAATCAGTATCAACTAGCCGATTATTACATATTTTATCGCGAACACACCTACCAAATAAAATATAAATATCTAAAACATAGTTAATAAATAGAATGGCATCGTTATTTTCATTATATGCAACAAAAACATTTATGTTTTTCATATTTTTAGCATTATTTGGAACAATATATGGTATGATACATGAAAATATTGATAAAATAAAACCATTTAATACTATATTATTTGTATCAACCCTCTTAATTTTAGCTTTTGGAACAATATCATTATTTTATGTAAAAGCAATCCCACGTATATTTGAAAAATATGTATTTATAGTATCTAGTTTATGTTTGATTCTAATGGGCTCATCTTTATATATTTTAAGTAATTAGAATAGCATGGATTTTACAGTTTTAGCTTCATATTTCTTTTTTCTTTTATGTGTAATTGTATTTGGTATGGCATATGGAACAGTTATAAATGCAAGTGGTGATGCTGCAAACAATATCAAAAATGCAATGAATATAATTATGCCTATTACAATGCTATTAGTTGCATTATTTGCATTATGTTCCGCACAATTTATTACATCTCCAGCTGACTTTCAGCATTATATTATGTTTATATTAAATTTTGTATTGCTATTGTCATTATTAACAGTTTCTATTTCTGTATTGAAAATTTCTAGTTAGTTGTCTAATTAATTAATACTGCACATATACGATGTTGTAGACGGAATTTCCCGGACCACGCATTATTATATTGATGTTTATGGAAACATAATCCTTGTATCCGAAACATAATTCGTACAGAATCATTTACTTGTAAAAGTCCCGGTTCATATTTAGAATACCATTTACCATTTTTATAGATTTTTATTGTATTATTATCACCTGATATAGAAATTGTTGGAAAATAAAGATGTAATAATGATGCTTCAATAATGGGTTTGAAATGTTGTGCTAATGTTTCATGACTATAATTATGTGCTGGAAACCAATATGATTGTTGAATAAATACCGCATTTAACAATGTTGATTGCAGTGCATTGAGTTTTGCTTCAAAATGAACATGTTCTGCTAGATTTAAAAGTAGCTTTCCGGATTTCGGATCAAACTCCTTTACCTTCAAAGATGGTAACAATATATTCAAGTTTGGAAAGGTGTTTTGTCCATCAAAATACGCGAGGGGAACAATTGCTTTATCTGTATGTTGTATATCTCCGATTTGTACTTTACCGACTTCTAATTTTTGTAAGGGTATTGCCCACTCCATTTACTTATACTTGTTGATTCGTATTTAGATGGTACACATTGCGTTTATTGGTCTAAAGAATACTCTACATTATTAATTGTATGGAAACATACGTGGTCCTTTAGCTCAATCGGTAGAGCGCTTGCGTATATAATTATATACAGTGATGCTGTTAACCGAGAGGTAGCTGGTTCGATCCCAGCAAGGTCCGTTTTTTATTTATTTTGATAAATACAAATAAAAAACGGTATTCAAATATTCTAGCGTGGTACCTTTTTAGATAGATAATAGTGTTGTAATATAAGTTCACTACTTTCATCTCCATCATAACTACATCCTATATCATCATATATCCCACACATATATTCACTATATAATTTTATTTTAAAATCATATGTTTTTTCATTTACAATATTATATAAATGTTTTATCAACAGATGATAATCACTATCTAAATCTTCTCTTTTGACAACATAAGCATCTTGAAGAGCTTTATATATAATTTCATTTTTAGGAACAGCTGCAATTAACCCTTGAAATATTGTATTAGGGTTACACAATGAATTTATACTAACAAATTGGTAGTCTTGTATAATACGATGCATATTTACTTCAATCATGGCATCCGAGTCAATAAATACACCACCTTCTAAATATAAATAATAATAACGGAATAAATCTGCACGATGAGCACCTTTTAAACGGTTAAACTGATCTATAATATCAGCAAATTCTTCTAGTGGATTTTCTTTAAAATATGCAATTATATTTTCATCACTAAAATATTTATACTTCCACCCTGGTGATTTTTCTTTTATCATTAACACTACATAGTCTTCTATAGGTTCACGTGAGGTTTGAAAGATTACTTTAGGTATAACTTGAGAATTGGATGTATTAACAAATCCTTCATATTTTTCATATTTATTAATTAGTAAAATAATTAATAATAAAATAATTAAAATACATATATTATGTAAATAATAATCTTTCATAGAAAGACGTCTGGTTTAAACTGATATTTTATTCTATAATAAGATGGATCAATTATGTCTTTGCTTCCGTGGCATGGCAGGAACAGGAAAACGAACAAAGGTGTTAGAGAGACTAAAACAAATAGCATCATTACGTGGAGTACCTTTTCAAATACAAACGAAAACACTGTCGTTTGATTCTGGTAATGCATCAACCGTAAACAAAGGAGAACAAGATGATGAAGAAAAAGCAGATAGCCATACAATTGAATATGAATCATCGCTTGTTCATATTGGGTTTGATATTTCACGTATGAGTATGCAAGATAAGAATATATTACGCCCTGTGTTAACAAATTTCGGCAAAGGCAGTCATGTATTAGCTGGCGATCAAGGTCGTGGTAATCGTATTATTGTACTTTATCATACACATTTACTATCATCCGAATCTGTACTAATTATTCAATCAGTACTAGAACAAAATGATGGCGATTTGTCAATATGGTTTACATCAGAACTTCCAGTAATACATCGTATTCATGACTGGTTTATTGAAGTTCCCGTATCTGGTGAAGACCGAAGTTTTCAACTATTTAATAAACATAAACCGCATTCACTTAACTGGCCCGACTTATTCAAAGCAAAATTCAATGTATGGTTAAAAGCACCATTGCCCACACTAAAAGAAATTGCCGAAATTAAATCGTTTGTATATGAAATTCTTATGCGAAATTTACGATGGGTTGAATGTGTTCATTTCCTTTTAGATGTTATTATACAAATGGAAGAATTAAATAGTAAGCAGCGCGTTTTAATGTTGGAAGTCTTGGCAAATGCAAAAGCAACAGGTGGAGGATTAACACTCCCGAGTTATCGTATACCAATTGTTTGGGAGAATCTTTTTATTAATCTTCGTAATGCTATAATAGATGGGGCGTAATGTAGTCCTAGAAAAATTAACAACAGAAGTAAAAAAAGTATATATGCAACCACCGTGTGTTTGGGTTGATGATGTATTAAAGGAATCAGATAAAGCAATTCTTAAAAAAGAAGCTGAAGGTGATGCATTTGATAAGCTACAATTGAAAAGCAATACATATAATGCATTTTTAACAGGAAAAGCGAAGGCAATTGTTAAAAAAACAGACCATGCACGTGTTGTTATTTTATCAATGCATCACCACACATATCCTTGGGCATTTTGGGGTCGTATTTTTCAGTGGTTAGGTGTACCAAAATCTGGAGTTTGGCAAATATATTTATATTCAAATGTATCACAGCGTATTCCTCCTAATACTGGGCCAGTTGGACCTGAACATTTAAACGGAGGTTATACATATCCTTGCAATAATGATTCTATTATTATTTATCGTTATGAAGAATGTACACGTGTATTAATACATGAATTATTGCATTCAGCTTGCACGGATGATCATGCAAAAGATGTTGAACATAGAGAAGCAGCAACAGAAAGTTGGGCAGAATTGTTTCTTGTAGCATTATTATCAAAAGGCCATATGAAAACTGCATATAAACTCTGGAAAATACAGGATCATTATATTCAAGATTTAAATTATACTCTTAATAAATATAATAATGTTGAAACGCCATCTGATTATGGTGCACGATATACAATAATGAGAGAAAAGGTATTGGAATCTTTTGGAATAACACTAGACGCCAAGCATAAACCGAAACGAATATACACTTCACGCTTTACATCACCCTCTTTAGATGCATATATGTAGATTAAAAAAATTGAATATTCTTATTTATAATAGTATATCTATAAATAAGAATGTTATTTAAACTTCTTTCATTTCTCGGTCTTTCTTCTGTACTAGGCTATTCAGCTGGTTACGATTCGTGCATTAACGTTCCAAATCACGGAACATGGGCGAATGGATGTAATTCTACATTTTGTGCTAACTCTCCATATACTATTCAGCTTATGACTAACGGTGCAGTTGTAAATTCATATGTCCCGACAACAAAATATACAATTCAAATTACAAGTCCTATGAATTTTAGGGGATTTATATTGAATTCTGGACTAGGATCCGATATTGCTACATTTACAACTGTAGCAGCATTGCAACAAGGATCTGGTACACTAACTCTGGGAAATGATATACATGTTCGTAAAATGACTGGTTGCACAAACGGTATTACACACACATCTGGTACACCGGTAAGACAAATAAGCGCATTTTGGACTGCCCCTCCCGCAGGTGCAGGATTTGTAACATTTAAGGCTATTATTGTTGTTGCACAAACTGGAAATAATTTTGCAAGTTATCGTATTTTATCTGAAGCATCTTCTAATACTAGTATTACGGCTACGATTAGTGCAACTCGTTCAGTAAGTGCATCTCGTAGTATTACACACACCATTACTCCAAGTTTAACTCATAGTATTACCCATAGTGTAACACCTAGTATTACAGTAACACCCACCACTACAGTGTCAAGTACTACACTAGATATATCAACAAGTACAACAACAACAGATCCAGTAGCTACAGCCACGCCAACACTTGTAGCAACATCAACCGAAACCGTAACACATACACTTGTAGCAACATTAAGCGCTATAGTAACACCATCAGAAAGTGTAGTACCCTTGCCTAGTGTAACACCAACTGAATCAGTGTATCCATCAAGTAGTGTTATACCATTGCCCAGTGTAACACCAACAGAATCAGTATATCCATCAAATAGTATTATATCATCAGCATCACCATCTGCATCAAATACTTACGATGGTACGCAATTTCTACGAACTTCTAACACATCTGGAGTAAATACAGCCGGTATTAGTGTGGGTGTATTCTTTGCAGCAGGTGCCTCAGTAGCTATTATAATTGCTAGTGCAATTGCATTTAAGAATAAGAAGAAGAGAGCCGTTTCTTCTCGTATTATACCAGTATCAGATTATGTCACACCAAATCCTATTATAGATACATCAGTAACAGTTTCTCGTTTTAGTTTAACAAATAAAACGAAAAAGGAATTTACTCCAATGCAATCAATTGCTTGATAGCATTTACTTAGGAGATATTAGTGATAAGAATATCATTAATCCAATAATTTGCCATACAGAGCGCGCGGGCTTTGCAAATGAGAACAAATCAACGACTACATCATTCCACAACATTTTACCAATAAATCCTAAAATCACCATTGCCAATAAAAAGGCAACGAAAAATGAAATAAAGTTAACATATGCATTACGCTTCTCCTTAGAATCGGAAGAAGAAACAAAACCTTCTACTGCGGCCTTGACTACTGTTGATAAACCCATCTATAATGTATTTTTATTCTTTCTCGGTCTTCAGACCATGGAGGTAATCGCAGATTACTCCTTCTCGGTCTTCAGACAATGGAGGTAATCGCAGATTATTCTTTCTCGTAAAGCAAAGACTCTTTTGTTTTTGCTTCACGATGCTCCGTAATGTATTTAATTGCACTTGCAGCCTCAACTTCGGATTTCAAATGTTGGGTAAGGAGTCCGAAGAGCAGCTTCTCATTCATACCGCCCTTTGATGTTGACTTGCGGTATAGTATACGACCCCCACTTCCCTTGAGATCCAATGCTCCAATATTATGCTTTTTCATAATTCGGAGAATCATTTCTTCCTGAACCTTCAGGCGCTTACGCTTCTCGCGAACCTGTTCATTTAGTTCCTTTATTTGCTCATTTCCCTCTCTCCAGTCCTTAATAATCTGGGACAGCTGTGAAAGTTCCTGCTGTGCCTTTGCAGTCTCTTCGGGAGATAGGGGTGTAGGCGGTACGTCATTTTCTACTGTCATTTGGTTTAAGGCGTTCATTCTGTAGTATATCGTAAACAAATTTTAAGCCACTAATGGAGTAAGTAAAGGGTGTATATCTGCGCAAGGAGTTTCATTTATATATATTTTAGTATGTTCTAATTGACCACATATGTCTGGTATATCAAAATTGGGTATCTTTTTAAATTTTTCTAAGCATAAATTTCTAATATCTTTTGGAATCTTTGATGCACCTTGTACGGAAACAGTATCAATATCTCCACGAATCATTTTCAAAAAGGATGCACAGTCTTTTCGGTTTGAGTAAGGTAATATAAGTTCAGATTCAATCTTTCTTCGTATTGTACCCCAAGCAGAACTATATTGTTTATGAGCTTCAGAAAGCTGTTGATATCCAAGTTTATCTTGTAATATATTGGTCATTGAAACTAATACAGATAATCCACCAAAGAACCATGATGCTTGAAATCCACCGATTGAATAACCACCAGCAATTATATTGGAAGTGCCAGATACTGCAGAAAGAACAGTTATAATAATGATGAACTTTCGTGTTTTTCCATTATACATTGAATACGATTCATTGTGCATAAATTCAAAACACTTTGCTTGATCGCACCAATCGGCTAATAATGAATCTAATTGAGGACCCCATTGGAGATTTGAATACTCTTGTGAGTCACCTGTAGTTGATTTAGGGGCATCTCCCATACTAGTTAATAATTGTAATATATAATATATATATCAATTGTTAATTGTTATTATGCCGATTAGGCTATACGTCTAATACTTCTTCTTCTCCGCGTCGGACAGGGCGCGCCAGCGCTTGCCGAGCTCCTTACCCTGTTGAGTAAACTTCATGGTCTTAGGGAGGTTCTTTCGCTCACCCATAGCGAACTTCATGTAGCCAGACAGCTTGCGCTTGCCGGCGCTCTTGCGGGACTTGCGCTTGCCGCCGGACGCAGCTGGGGCTGGGGATGCGGAGTTGTTTACCTTAACATTGTTCTTGCGGGTACCGTTGTTGTTTGCCATTCTACTATATATATATAAAAAAATTGGATAATTTTTTGCAACTATATGAATAGTAAAAAATGGACCGAAAAGAAGTAGGATTAGATTATTTCCGTATACTTTGGTTTTCAATTGCAAAAAAAGTAATTGAAAGGGCGGTAGAAGTATATGGCCTAGATTCTGAACAAGCAGCCGCTTTGCGTAAAGTATACCTCAAACCGAATCATTATTATGCAGTTGCAGGCTAAGAAAAATATATTTTAACCATATCACGAACACCGGTGCGACATACAGAGCAACTTAATGATTGACGTTTAATACAACCACCACAAAATGTATGGCCACAAGGAACAAATGCATGTGTTACGGAGTTTTCAAAGCATATAGAACACAGGGGTTCTTTTTCTATTGTATCTAATCTTCGTATAACTCGTAATACTTCACGAAGTTGCATATAACTTTTATACAATTTAATTATATCATTGTATTCAGATTCAATCATATTTTCATCAAAAATTGTTGCCATATATTTTTCAGTAACCTTCATCAATTCATCATAATGTACATTTTCACTTATAAAACTTAAACTTTTTAATCGTGAATTTATTGAATCAAGATTATCAAGTTTCATTTTTAATAATTTTTCTTTATCAAGTATTTTATCAATAATAAGTTTATATTCATCCAATATATAAGTGGATTGTGTAATAAAGTTTTCAATTGATTCAAATCCTTTTTCCGTCATTTGATCATTTAAACTATCAAGTATATTATTAGATATATCTAAAGTAACTTCCTTAATAGTTTTATGAAAATGTAGCGGTGCTCCGAAATACTGGAAAAAATGTTCTACAGAACTTAATACTGGATGTTTTTTCAATTTGCATGATAAAAATTCCACTAATTTAGTATTTTTTAATGCAAGCATTTCGCGGAATTTTTTGTTCCATTGCGTATTTAATGTATTCTTATCTCGTATTTCACTTAATTGTTTATTCATAGCGTTATTAATAGCACTTGAATATGATATATCATTTAGTAGTGATATATTGAAAGGTGAAGGTTCATTTGAATCTAAAAAATCTGCCGAAGAATAAGATCCTAGTCCTGTCATTTCATCAGCATTCATCTAAGCATTTGTATGTTTCTTAGATTGTAATTTATTCGCGTTAAATACCATCAATTTCATCCTTTGTGATACCATAATCAAACAATTCTTCAGTATCACCTAAATCAAGTGTTGCATTGCCAACAACACCTTCCATAGATTTCAACTCTTCTGGGGTGTATTTTTCCAACATTAAAAATAGTTTTTGATTCATAGAATCATCTTTTTTCAATTTAGAATAGTGTTCAGATGAATATTTATATATTATATCACCACGCTGATACTCATCAGTTTGTTTCAAATCACGAATACTTATTAGTACTATATCACCAACACCAATCCACATATCTTTACGAATAGATCCACGTATATGGCATAAGCGAATCTTATTATCATTAGAATATATTAATATGTTTCTATCTCCAAGAGTTTTTAAAACACGTCCATATAATTGATCTGTCATTCGTTCAACAAACGCAGGACCTTCAGACGCATTCTTTTTACTTTTATACTTTTTTCCACCTGTTAAATTCGGCATTTTCTTATAGTAATTAGAAACAATTTCTTAGGCCTACAGATCCTGTTGATAATCTTTCTTAAATTGTTTTACACTCATTGTTGTTGGAACTGAATCATATGGATCATCCAATGGATTTGCCCTTATAGTTACTAACGTATTATCTTCATCTTCATCATTTATTTGTGTAAAATATGCACCACCAGCAACAATTGGTATAGAAATTATACATATAGACATATTATCTACAATAAAGGTATATACCCCATTATTTGATGATATATCTGACAATACAAAATCTTTTTCTGATTTAGTGTTTACGTGAATTGGGATACCATCCTTTGAACCGTCAAAGGTTATTTCACCAAAACTAATACCTTGTGTTCCAACTACAGTTTGATTGCATAAATAACGAATCATTTTCGCTTTTGTATATGTTGGTAATGTTAGAACGACTTTAATATTTTCTTCTGCAATATCTTTATGAATAATACTTATTAAATATTCGCTAGAATTTTTTGTTATATATATTGGTATATTAGGTGTTAATCCAGTGCCATAGTTAATTACTGGTGAATAAAGTACAGCTTTATTTCGTGTAGCATATGAAAATGCCATTATTGTATATGCATTGTTTATAGAACTAATATCTATATATGCTCGCTTTACATTAGAAGATGCAAGTTGAAATAAAAAATCATATAACCAAAGTTGTGAACCAAATGTATTTGATATACCTGTTGTATCTTTACAAATGACATTTGTTTGTACAATTAATTCTTTATTACCAATTGCAGTTATGTTCTTCATTAATGTTGATTTATCAATTGTATAATTAAATATATCTTTTAATACAGGGTTAGTAGATGTGCAAAATCCATATTGTATTAGACTAATACCTTTTATAGTGTATTTATTTATATTTTTAATAATATCTTCTACATAATTAGTATTTAAATATATGTTTTTATTTTGGAGTGTAGATATAAAATTAATAATAAATTTTTCATAGTCTACATATGTTTTTACAAAGGGTGGGACATCTTTTAATTCAATTGTTATATAAGGATCGCTCTTAATTTTTTGAAGTAATGCAGATGTTTCTTGATTTAGTGAATATGAAAAAAATTCCGCTTTTACTGATGCATTTATTGTCTTTACTGGTTGATCTAAGTATGTAACGAGTTTTTCATTAGAAACCGAATCAGTATATACTGAAGCAAAATCAACATCAACCGGATTTGCTTGAATTTGATTTCCTATACTAACATTTACTGTCCGTTTGAATAATGTTGGTTCAAATGGTAATACAGTATATTCTTTAGAATTGACGAGGGGTTTTAATGTATTTACTAGTTCACTAATATTTTTACTAACATTTGTTGCATTTATAGAAGGCTTTAATGTATTTACTGGACTAATATTTTTACTAATATTTGTTGTATTTACTGGACTAATATTTTTACTAACATTTGTTGTATTTACTAGACTAATATTTTTACTAGTTCTTGTATTAATAGGTGTGTTAATTACAGATGTATTTTTAACAGGTGTGTTAATTACAGATGTATTTTTAACAGGTGTGTTAATTACAGATGTATTTTTAACAGGTGTGTTAATTACAGATGTATTTTTAACAGGTGTGTTAATTACAGATGTATTTTTAACAGGTGTGTTAGTTATAGCTAGATTATTACTAGGTGTGCTATTAATGCTGTTTACATTTATACTAGCATTTGAATTTGTACTATTCGTAGAATTGTTTTTCGTACTATTCATACTCTACTGTAGTTTCATCTTTTTTATCAAGATGATACACAATATTATAATTACTCTTTTTTGCAAACTTTTCCAAATAGATCTTGTATTTATCTTTATTTCTATTATCTTTCTTTGGCATTTGACCATAAGCTTTTAACAAATCACGAATAGCCTTTGGATTATCAAGTACATCAATTGTTGGCTTCATCGGGCTTATATTTGTAAATGGTTTTCCAATTGGTGTATATGATCCAATCTTATATATTTTAAGAAGATTGATTGGAATAAGTTGTTCAATGTATTCAATTGGCTCACTAGCATAATTGCCAAAGCTACTTTTTACATATAATGTATTAGTATTAATATTGTTTGCCTCAAGTAAGCTAGGTGGAATAAGTTGTTCTAAATACTCAATATTATGTGATTTTTTAACACAATTGTTAAATGTATGACCATATGCTGAGCATGCGCTACAATAACTTGCTTTTTTAAGACAGCAATCCTTTGGCAAATGAGTACGTACACAGGATCCCAAAATCTCGCGACAATTATCGCACATTTTTCTGTATTAATAGTATATGAGCGGCAAGGATGTTCAATTTTTTTTCACAATGCGAGAGCAAATAAAGTTATTTCATTGGCAAACACACTCTTATCCTAGACACAAGGCAACTGATGCAGTGATAGAGTCATTAGACACAAGCATTGATAAGTATGTTGAAGTATATATGGGTAAATACGGGCGCATGAAGTTAAGCGGTCCGACAGCTTCGGTCCATCTTAAAAATCTATCAGAAACATCAATTATTAAATTTATTAAAACATGTATAATATATTTAAATAAAGATTTAGTTTCACGCTTACGTGATGATGACACTGATTTAATAAATATACGTGATGAAATGTTAGCAGAGTTAAATCAATTACTCTATCTCTTTTCACTACATTAGAATTCTAACTTCATACCAATCTCTAATCCAATACTTGCAGCATCATATGCATTTAGTTCTATTGCATATAATACTGGTGTTACAGAACTATATGATTTGCAATTATGATTACCTGCACATGGAGTCGCATTTACTTCAATCTTTACTATTGTTTTGTTAGCATCTATCCAAACAATATCAAGGGGAAAATTCATATCTGGCATCCACATACTGCGTATATTTACTGTTGGAAATATGAATAAAAGACCCTGTTTTTTGGGCATCGTTAGTATTCCACTCAATCCTTGAGTTATTTGGGCCGGAGTTGATACTACATTTACGACAAATGGTTTTATTCCTCTCGCTTTGATATATTGCATCTATTAATATATATATGTATATAAAATAGTTTAAATGCCCTGCATTGTTCCTTTTACAACTGGCCCGATGAAAGCATTATCACAGTCTCAAATTGCAATATATAGTCAAGCATGGAATGATTTTGAACGTATTCAATCAATAAATAGCAATACAAGCACGGTTCATTCTACATATCCCGCATCCAAGCTAACCGAAACATATTATACATTTATATCGTATGCAGAAAAAACATCTTTTACACAAGGACAGTTTCTCCATGTACAAGCATACCCGAATAGCAATTGGAATACTGTACAAGAAAACTAAAAAAGCTCTATTAGTAGATGTCTCAAAATACTCGTGATTGTATTGGACCAGTTAGTACAATTTTTACATTTGAATCGCCAGCATATCAATTGGCATGTAATACTGTTTATGTGAATTGTTCAACTACGGATTCCTATTATCAAAAAAAGGCGAAAGGCAATACAAACTACATTAAATTCAAAACAGATCTTGAACGCATACAGTCTCTTATGGGTAAATTTAACGTGAACCCTTCTGGACGCTAACTCTATGCTTTGATATATTGATAATTAGATCACCAAAATAACCAATTATTGCATTTGGTATAATAATCGGTCTTGACTCTGGTTTGACATCTAATATATCATCTTTGGATACATTACTATTCATTTTAGCTTATTTTCTTTTCGCTCGCGGTTTTTCAAATTTTTGCGATAATCGTTCAATGAAGTTTCGTAAAGAGCTTCCCAGTTATCTTTTAGTGTATAAGAGTCGTTTGCGTATGTTCCAATATTGATAATATTTTTCTTATCAGGTTCAAATGAATACAATGTACTTGATTTATCCCTCCAAAAAGGCACACCTTGAACAATAACCTTTTGCATTTCTAAATTATGTATATGCTTTAACTTGTCCAATTTTTTTTTATTTTAGTAGCCTAAACCATATTTTTTATTAATTATTAAGAAAAACATAATGAAAGTAGGAATATTATCTACTTGTCAGTACTCCATGTTTAGTGGAGGACTCGCAAATACAACAATAGCATTATATGAAATGATGATTGCCCTTGGTTATGAAGTTACTATATTAAATACTAATAATGATGTAATATGGTATGATGATTGTAAAGAATTAGGGCATAGTCTTAATGTACGTAATATAAAAAAAGATGAAACACTTACAGAACTATATGATTTTGTTATTGAACTAGTGCCTTTTTTTGAAAATGAAGCGCAGCGAAAAGGTGTAGGAAAACACTTTGTAATTTTTAATCGTAATAATATATTAATAGATACAATTGAATATTCATTATTTCCCATATTAAATACAAAAATTAATTATGATGGAGTTAGTGCGATTTGGTGTTTCAAGGAACTGTGCGATGATTCAGAAAAACAAATACTGGAAGTGTTAACACGTAAACCTGTTGTCTTATTACCTTATCTCTGGACCCCTTCTATAATTGAAGCGCATAGAGCTGAACTAAACCTACCTCTTTGGTTACAAGTGTCACAAAAAAAGGCGAATTGGTCTATGCATGTATGTGAAACAAACACTACATCTGCATCATCATCTACAATTCCCTTATTAATATTGCGTCAGGCAAAACTAGCGAATTTTCCAATAAATAAATATAAGATTCATAATATTGAGCAGATTAATAAATCACAGTTTTTCAAGGATAATGTATTAAAGCATTGTGAAACACCAGATCTAAGTGGAGAATTTATTGGACGGCAACGAATGATTGATTTTGTAGCAGAACCTATGAGCTGTGTTATTAGTCATATAAGATTTATTCCATTCAAGCCAATGCTTTTTGACATGGCATGGTTTGGCATCCCTTTTATTCATAATTCCAAATTTTTGAAAGACATAACATGTTTTAACAGATATTATTATGAAGATAATAAGATATCAGATGGAGTAAAATGTTTACAGCGTATGGATGAAGATTTTTCTAATGGTGAGGGTTGGTTTAAACTAGAAAATATTCAAGAATTTCGTAAATATATGCTGGATCATTATACATATTTAAATAAAGATGTTGTAAATATATATAAAAATGTTTTTAATCTAGAGGTTTCTAGTCCTCTTGCATCGCCTGTAGCCATTACACCCCACGTACCTCTTACACCTACACCGTTGATACATGCAGAAAAGAAAGTAATATTATTTACCGATATGTGGGAGAATTTTAATGCATCTTATAACTTTTTTAGTCTTCTTTTACAGCGTGCAAATCCAGATGTACAAATTGAGTTTTGTTCGGTAAATACATTGAAAGGTACGCCAAATGCAATTATATTTGGTCCATTTGGCGAGCAATGGAAAGCATATCCTTCCGTGCCTAAAATTCATTTTACAGGTGAAAATACAGCACCTATAAATGATCAATCTGTACTTCTCAATCTTGGATTTGGACATGCAGATATGATAGGTGATAATTATTTACGATTTCCCTTATGGATATTAGAGATTGATTGGTTTAATTGTGATATAGAAAAAATTGTGAATCCTAAACCAATTCCTCTTGAACGTTGCATAAAGGTATACAAAGATGAATTAGAGCGTAAAACAAAGTTCTGTTCTTTTATTGTGTCAAATCCATCAAATGAACTACGCAATAAAGCATTCCAATGGTTAAATACATACAAACCAGTTGATTCTGCCGGCCGTGTGTATAATAATGTAGGAAATAAAATATTTGCAGGTCTTGGAGGTGGGGGTGGGGAACATAAGAAGCTAGAATATTTAAAAGATTATAAGTTTTCTATTACATTTGAAAATACTTCATCGCAAGGATATGTAACAGAAAAACTTCTTCATGCAAAGGCGGCAGGATGTATTCCTATATATTGGGGTGATACAAAAGTAGAACGTGATTTTGATACAAAATCTTTCATTGATGCGCGAAAGATTAAAACAAAGGATGATTTAATTAGTCTTGTAAAAGAAATTGATGAGAATCCCTCTAAATACTTAGAAATGTTTGAAAGGCCTTTACTTGATAATTATCATGTTGATTGGGCACGTAGAACAATGGCGGAATGTGCATTACGTATTTTTAAGATTCTTAATGTAAATGCGGAAGTCCCACGATTTCTAGATATAACTAAGCCAATAACTAATGAAATATCAACACCTTTAATTGTTACATATGCTACGCGCGATTATTTACCGTCATTAAATCAATTGCTTACATCATTAGATGCACAGCGTAGAATGATACAAGATATTAATGTACGTGTATATTTAGGAAATGACGTACCAGAAGAGTCAAAGAATAAACTTCTTGAAGTATTTCCATTTATAACATATGCATATTTACCAGAAGCACCAAAAGACTTTCCTGATATGTTTGAATCAAAACATTATGCATGGAAGATATATATTTATCAAGCAATTGCGAATGAGAAAGCTCTAAATGGTAAAATTATCTTTTACATGGATGCTGGTACTTTCTTATGTCGTTGGCCAAAAGAATATTTTAATAAAGTATTTAATAACGATATATGTGTGCTAGAAGATGAACAACAGTTTAATAAACAATGGTGTCATGCAAAATGTATAAAGCAAATGAATATAACACATGAGGAATTGCAACAACACCAGATAGATGCAGGAAGACTATGTTTCCGTGTATGTGATAAAGTACGAGCGTTTTTTAATGAAGCATGGATATATGCTCAACAACGCGATATAATTGTTGGTGAAAAATGGTCTGGTATGAGAGATGGAAAACCCTATGGTCATCGCCATGATCAATCAATTCTTTCTATCCTTGCATTGCGCCATAAGCTTTCTACATATAAATTACACAAGCTCTATTGCGATGTATCATTGCGGCGAACCTTTATAACGCATAAATTTTTATATGTACATCGTGGGAATTTCATAATACATGATAAATTTATGCATGGTATAGATGATTGTTTTGTGATTAATTTAAAACGTCGCCCAGATCGCCTTGAGAAACTTTATACACACTCACCAGAATTTAAGAGAAATATAATAGTACACGACGCATGCGATGGTAGAAATATACAAATGACTTCAGCTATTGCACGATTATTTAAACCAAATGATTTTATGTGGAAAAAGGCAATTATGGGTTGTGCATTAAGTCATTTATCACTTTGGTATAAATTAGCATCTGATAAACCCGAAATAGATAATTATTTAATCTTAGAAGATGATGTAAAGTTTTCAAATGATTGGCAAGCTAAGTGGAAAGAAGCGCTACCACATATACCAGAAGATTATGATGTAATATATTTAGGAGGAGTATTACCACCAAATCGTGGGGGCTTTGAAATGGTTAAGGAAAAAATAAACCCCTACTTTAGTCGTGTAAAGGAAAATCAAATCTTTGGACAACAAACACCTACAAAATATTTCCATTTTTGTGCATATTCCTATGTATTGTCTAAACGCGGAGCTCAAAAGATTTTACAAACAATTATGGCGCGAGATGGTTATTATACATCTGCAGATCATATGATTTGTAACCCAGTAGAGTTCTTAAATATATATTTCTTAGATCCATTGGTTGCGGGTTGTTATCAAGATGATGATCCTAAATATGCAACATCAGAATTCAATAATTTTAATCGTGTAGATAATTTTGACAGTGATTTATGGAATAATGATGAACGATTTGAAAAACCTGTATTTGAAGGAAATATTGATATAATTAAGGCATTAGAAAACGCCTTTGTGCAACAACCATTACAGTTAGAAGAGCAGAAACAGTTAGAAAAACCAAATAATTTAGAAGAGCAGAAACAGTTAGAAGAGCAAACACACTTAGAAGAACATATAAATCCACCAATGAATGCCTCACGATTTTATACATTAAAACAATATCCATTGGAATGGAATTTATTATATGAAAAAAAGTGGTTAATAGAACTATTTGGAAAGAATTATTTAGATATTGAGAACGTAGATTATGATGATGTTCCAGTTGTTAAAAATCCCATTTTCATAATACTTCGTAATCAAGATTATACAAAGTTATTTGATATATATGAAAAAAAGAATATAGTATATAGTGTTATTCATCTAAGTGATGAATATACAAATGAACCGATTGATTTTTACACACATAAATCATGTAAAGTAGTAATACGTAATTATTATAAAAAAGGACTTGATAAAAAAGTAATTGTACTTCCACTTGGATATCATAATTCATATACATCACCGATGATACATCCATATGAAAAAACACCGCAAATACCATTTAGAAGAAATTTATGGACGTTCTTTGGTACAAATTGGAATAATCGTGGTAAGATTCTTGAGCCTTTAAAACATTTAGGAACTCATAATCTTAAGTTATATGATCAGTGGAATGATGAAACAAACATAAAAGAAATAGAATATATTAGTTATACATTAGATAGTATATTTATCCCATGTATTGAAGGAAATAATGAAGAAACGTATAGATTTTATGAAGCTCTTGAAGCTGGGTGTATTCCAATTGTTGTTGAAAATGAATTTATAAATTATATAAAAAATTTTATACATATAATCCCATTAAAGAGCTGGGATCAAGCTCAATTTTTTATAAGAGAATTACTGAATAATAAAGAAACATTGGAATCATACAGAGAATCACTGTTAAAATCCTATAGTAATATGAAACAGTATTTTAAAAACGAAGTCCGCACAAAATTAGAACTAATCTAAAGAATATAGGTTATTCTAATAAAGGATGTCAGGTACTCCAATGTTTTTTAAAACACTTGAGCAACAACTTAACAAGGAAGTGGATCTTTCAAAGATTGGATTTGGAAATATTATTGCAAAGCCAGAATTAATTGAAAACAATACAAAATTAAAGTTTATGCTTGTAGGAACTCATACTCATCAGTTTACAGGTTATTCTAAAGTAACTTACAATATTGTTCAAGAATTATCAAAGAAATCATGGATAAAACTAACACATTTTGGATTTCAGAAAATGCCAGAAGTACCTGCTAACTATCGTCCCTATCCTGACGGTGTAGAAGTATATGATGCCGCTGCAAATGAGCAGCCTAAGCAGCAGGGTTTTGGCTATGGTCAACTACCTGACTTTATTCGTCGTAAGGAACCCGATGTTATCATGATTTATAACGATCTATCGGTAGTAACACGGTTTCTTGAAGAAATTCGTAAATCTGGAATTCCTCGTACTTTTAAAATCTGGATTTATTGTGATCAAGTATATAATACACAGCTTCAGCAGTATTTGGATATATTAAATCGTGATGCAGATTTAATTTTTACATTTTCAAACTATTGGAAGAAGTGTCTAAAGGATCAGGGAATTACTCGCCCAATTGATGTTATTACACATGGGTTTGATAAGGATAAGTTTTTCCCTATTCCTCGCGAACTTGCGCGAAAACAGATGAATCTTCCATCCGATCGTTTTATTATATTAAATCTAAATCGTAATCAACCTCGTAAGCGTTATGATATACTAATAATGGCATTTGTAGAACTCGTGGTGAAGTATCCCACCAAGCCTATTTATCTATTTTGCGTATGTGATAAAGGCGAAAAGGGTGGTTGGGATCTTTTTGGTCTTTTCAAGCGGGAATTATTATTACGCAAGGTTCCTATTGAGCAGTATGGTGATCGCTTGATGGTAAGTTCAGCAGATATGGTATTTCGCGACGAAGATATTAATATGTTTTATAATGTTGCGAATATTGGTATTAATACGGCAGATGGCGAGGGTTGGGGTTTGTGTAATTTTGAGCAAATGGGTGTAGGAGTTCCACAAGTAGTTCCGGATATTGGAGGATACAAGGAATTTTGTAACACAAACAATACGGTTCTTGTAAAACCAACTGTTCGGTATCATCTTCCCATGGTATATTGCCCAGTAGGAGGTGAGGCACTTGCATGCACACCTCACGATATTTGTGTTGGTATTGAGGAGTATTTACTGAATACTTCAAAGCTTGAAGATCATGGAAAAGCTGCTTATGAATCTGTTGTAAAATATACATGGCCCAATTGTTTAGCAAATCTTGTAAAGCGTTTACAGCGTGAGAAGGAAGATTCTGATGCTGAAAAGGAAAGTAGTTAGTAGGGAAGTATGAAAAATAAATTTTGGATAATAGGAGTTATAAGTTTAATTATTTTTCTATTACTTTGTATAATATATTATATAAATACAACTATTGAAGGATATCAAGCATCTTGTGACAACACATGTCCAAAAGATCTAATGACACATGTACAATATGTACATAATGCAAATTGTCAGTGTGTAGCTCCAGTTCAAACATCAGATGCATATATAAGAGAAAATGCAACATGTTCAGATTCAAATCAATATTATATGTATGATAGATTTTCAAAAGCGGTTTTTGCAGATATGACAAAACCGCTAAATAAAACAAAAGGTGCATGTTCATATGAAAGTACTCTTAGTACATTAGGACCATATAAGGACGCTTACGATCAAGGGTATGTATTATCTAACTGGAATGGAATAGAAAATTTATGTATAGCCAAATGCCCATACGGATTTAAACCATATGACAAAGATGATACATTATGTATAGCAGACAAAGACAACTACAAATGTAAAAATACGCCAGATTTAAGTTCAAATATCTTGCAAAGCTGGGAACAAGTATGTGGTCCTTTTATGAGAACGGAACTTATATTAAATAGTACTTTAAACAGTATTTCAAATGTAACAAGTACACTCAATTCACAATATAGTTTATCCTATTTAAATATGACTAATTTATCAAACAATATATTTTCTTATACTGGACCTAATAGGGATAATAATATAACAAACAGAACTACTTATTTTCCAAAAATTTTGGATAATTACTATAATCTATCTAGTATTACTTTATCTACAAATAATAATTACGTTACATTAAGCACATCAAAGGATGTATTTGATAAATTATATTTCAAAATGAATTGTGATACATATACACATTAATTATTTCGTTACTTTCATAGATTTTATGTAGACTACATTATTAGAATGTATATTTATGTAATATTATTTCTTATTATAGGAATTATACTATATACTATGTATAAAATAAAAGAGCCCTTTCAAAATACTACTTCGGATACAAATGTCACAGTAATTCCAAATGCACCTCTTAGTGTTGAAGAAGCACAAGTTCATATAAATACGTTAGAACCACTTATTGTAGCAAATCCAGAAATGCAAGGTGTATTTAATTCTGATAAAGGCATTGATCTGAGTCAAATAGATTTTGCAAAAGCGAAAAAATTATCAAGCACACCATCTGTTAATACTACGGTTCCTGATACTAGACCAATTACAGATATAGGAAGACAATGTGATGTTGCAAAGAATGAATTAGCAAGTATAAAATCTGATATTGCCGCATATAAAGCTTCAAATAGTTGGGTTCAAGCTCGTGCATTAAAAAGATCTATTGCTCCATTACAAGAGTATATTACTAGTTTAGGATGTTAAAAAAAAATATTTAATAAAGTAGGTACCATGAATAAATGGTTAGATATAATGCAATTTATTGTATTAATTATACTTACAATTATATTTGTATTTTATGTTTTTAAAAAAAATGAATCTGAAAATGCTATTAATAAGGTTGTTGAATCATTTGGTGTATCTACCGATTATCATGGAAAATATTTTGATTTAAGTAGTAATTATAATACATTAAACGACAATGAAAAACCTGCTATTATGCCTGCACAGCTAGAAAAAATTATTTTAAATATTGGAGGCAGTTTTGGTGATGATAACATGGAAATACCATGGGATTCTGAAAATAAAGAATTAACGCAACAAGAAGCATTATGGGGTGTAGTTCCTCGTGAAACAAGTGGAATATTATTTAGAAAAATGTATATGGTTAATCAAATTGATAACGAAGAACAGTTGGAGTTTGATGAAAATAATAATGCATATTTTCGTGATCCTATGTTTGGTTTCGGTACAGTTGATAAACGTGTATCAGATTTTGCTCAAACATATGATTTTCAGTTACAAACTGCATTTCAATTAGTCGTGGGAATTTATATAGAAAAAGCATGGCCTGTTGAAAAAGAAACAGCTATAATAGATAAAGCAATTGCAGCATATAATAAAGCACTTACTAGTACAGATCCTAAAGCACTCGCAAAGTTAGGAGAATTACAAAAAGATATAGATATAGCAGCCTCACATGTGTATAAGAATGTTGCACAACATGAAAAAGATTATGAAAAAGCATTTTTAAAAGCATTTGGTAAAGAACGTGAGACATTTACATTCAGAGCATTAAAGTTTGTAACAAAGCCAATACATGGTCCACTTCGCACGTTAAAAGCAGGACTAAAAAATGTATTTGGTAACAATGGTAGATTAGTAGAAGGTATTGCTGGAGATAAAGCTGCTAGTGTAGCTGAAAGACTAGCTGCAAGAAGTGCAACAACAAAAGCAACCGAACAGGCTGCAATAGCAACAACAAAAAAAGTAGCTACAGAAATTGGAGAAAAACTAGGAGCTAAACTTGAAAGAAAAATAGGACTAATGTTAGGAAAAAGAATAGCACAAAAAGTTACTTCACTACTTGTAGCATCAGGTGTATTTGTAGCTTGTGTGAATGTAATGGCTTTGATACCATATTTAACAGCAATAATGGAAGAAATAAATATGTTTTACATGGTTATAATTATGCCACTGGTTATTGTGCTAACACTACCAGGTGGGCCAATAACAAAGCTTATGGATAGTTGGGCAAGTACAACTGGATGCTGTTTACCAGGCACTGTAGCATTAGATGTAGCTCTTCCAGAATTAATTATGATTATTATTTCAATGATACCAATTTTAGGTGATATATTGAGTATTGTGTATCCATATGTATGTATGAAAGTTGGAACGGGTGCATTATCTGCAAAAACTACATTACCCACACCACGATATATATATAATAAACAATATTTATCATGCTTTTATTTGGATTGGCCTTCATATAATTGCAGTTATGAAGGTCATACTGAAGTTTGGGGTAAAATTCCATTAGCAGAGATTAACGCACCTCATAATAGTGATCATCCATATTCAGGTTTGAGTCAATGGTTAATGTATACTGATTTTAATAAAGTTATAGCAGATCCAGCTGCGCATACACAAGTTGATAAACAAATGACTGGATTTAGAGCAGTATATAATTCAAATACAATTTTACCAGTTGGATGGGACAAACCATTTTTTTATTGTGATTTTAGTGATCCTTATGTAATGATACAAATGGCACAATTGTATTATAATTACGCATCCGCTTCACCATATGATAACGGCGATGGTACAGTGAGTATTCAATATATATCAAAAATAAATTATGTAATAGCTTCTACATTAGCTACATGTGATGTTATATGTGAAATGAATAATGTTACATATAATCCATTGGGGGGTGGCCGCTATAGTGAAGTAGTAAGTGTTGGGCATGATAGAAGATTTTATTTTGGTATTGATTATGATAAGCTTTGTCCACCACATTGGGAAAGTAAAGACCCTTCAAACACGATAACTAATTCAAAAATGGCTGCTACAACTTGGCCTGCTGGCCATAATACTCAATGGGTAACAATTGACGATGCATATGATCAAGCATTATACGAACTTAATAATGAAATACATAATGATGATAAATATAACAACGATAGCTTGTCTGCTGAAGTATTAGCAACCGCTTATAGATTGCAGATTCATTCATACAATAATTATGTAAATGCAAGAGCAAATGCATATAATGATCCATTTGTATCAAGTAATTTTATTATTAATCAATATCAATCTCAATATATGATTGATTTTGCAAATTATTCTAACTTAATAATATACAATTTAAGACCATCTAATGTTGTGAATCCTCCATGGGATACAATCAATCCAACAACTACAATTCCATTTAGTTATAATGCGATTGATACTAATATTAAAACGGTTGAACAAAAATTAAGCACATTGGTAGGTAGATCAAATGCATATTGGGAATATCAAAAACAAATATCTGATCCAGAAATAAACACATATAAACAATATAAAGTATGGGGGTGCACACATTTAGATGGCACTGCAGGAACGGTTGGTGAACCTGATGTGACTTCACTCCAAGAGGATTATCGTAAAGAAGTTAACTTTAATGTTCTTCCATATATAGTGCGTTGCACAAAACCAACCATTTCTATAAATCAATGTATAGATTTATCAAATATAACACAAATTGTAGATGCATATTCAGTATTAAAACCAAATGTACATATTAAAACTATTAAGAATATCAAAACAAAGGGGCAAAATGTATGTCAATATATATGGGACGAGGTTACATATGATCCAGTAACACAAAAAGAACTAGTATATAGTTCAAATGTAACAAATAATATATTATATCAAACAGATTTATCCTCGTGTACATTTTGTTTACCAAATGATCCCAGTATACCCAATAGTAAGCTATTATATGGTGCAACAGTTGGTGGAGTGGCATCTAGTATTCCAGGACCAACCACAACGACAATACCAATGGTAATACCAACAATTGTTGGAGGCGTTATACAAAAAAATGCTGCTGGTGCGACTATAACAACAAATCAACAAGTACCATCAACAAATATGTATAAAAATTATACACCAGTATATAATATAGATAATCAAATTATTAAAAGTCCAAATATAAATGAAATACTGTCATATAAGAAAACATCGTATTATGTACCAACAAAAGATCCCCAATTAGATATTGTATCAACTGTTACATTAGTTCCCAATGCTGACGATATAATATATTACGATACACGCTTGTGTAGCCAATTATCAACGATTATACGCCCAAAGAAACCAATACGTGTAACATACCCATCTCCACCAGAAAAACTATTAGGTAACAATCCAAATGATGTATGCGCAAATTCTACAACAATGCAACACTTTATAATGGATTATAATAATAATCCTAAAAACACTGATAGTAAGATCTTAAAAATAACTCGCGCATATACATCTTCATCTAATACATGTGATTATGAGTTTGATACAGTAACAGGTAAAAGTGTGCAACGCGTAACACAAACATTTAGTATGGCTGAAGGATTTCAAACACTTCCAACAATTCCACCATATACATACAATCCAAACACGCTATCTAATAACCAAACTACAGTTTCATATTTTGGACCCGCCGCTTATGTAGGCAAGGGTGAAGGTGCTGGTTTAAACATAAACAAGTTAACAGCAGGTTTACCTGGCAGCCTTTCAAGCATTGGATTTGGATTTGGAACACCATATGTAGATCAATTTAAAACAAGTGTAGGATCTAATATATCATATTTTAATGATAGTTTAATTCAAACATTTACAAGTACTACACAATTATTGAATAAAGCTACAAATTCATATTTAGTAGCATTAAAGGGTACAACATATTTGGGAGGAGATACTAGCTGTAGTAGTTTACAAATAAAATGTTCTAATAGTGATGTAATGCAACGTATTATTGAACAATATAATATAGATAATTACCCAACTGGACGCTATGGTGTAGAAAGAGATAGTGTAATTCAAATAATAAGAGCCGCGACTGATAGTGTAAGCACATGTCATGTAATATTTGAAAATAATAAAGAAATCTATACAGATGCATATTCCGATACAACATATATAAATGCAAACGACAATTCTACAGCGGATATTAGTAACTATTATACAGAAAACAACTTATATTTAAAAGAATTCCAAATGAAACCTAGTGCTGCAGGAAGTTGTACATTTGTACCGGTTCCAAATAGTGTAATTGATATATCTGCAACTGATTTAGCATTAACATCTGCGCTTGATTTTAATACATATGTACTACCAGTAAGAACTAATTGTTTAGTAGCAACAGGCTCTAATGCATTATCAATGCAGGCATTACGTGATTATGCAAATATCACTAAAAATCGCGGTAATACAGTATATGCATCTATGAGACTTGCACCAAATATTGTTGATTATGGAATCTTCAGTCAAATATTTAATATAGAAGGTTATCCAATGATAGACAGGGAATATGTATTACGTGTAACATATAATTATCCAATATATACTGGATCAGCAACTTGTAGCGCATTTACATATACATCTGGAAACTATGAAGTACAACTTCCAGGTTCTAATGTAGATACACTTAGTGAAACTTTATCACCTATATTTTCATATGTATTCTTACAAGATAGTATTACTACAACTGGAGGTATAGACACTACGTTGATAAATGGATTTGAGCCAAATTAAGACGAATAATTTTTTAAATTATATATAGGATGTTATTACTATGTATTTTTATATTAGTATGTTTATTACTCTATTTAAATTATAGAGAAAATTTTCAAAATTTAGCGGATAATAGTGTAATGTCAGGAAGGGTAGCAGGTATTAGTGCCATTAGTGCAGCTGAACAATCAATTAAAAGAGATCTAGCAAAACGAAGAAATGAACAATTATATAGTTCGGCGAATGCAGTTCATTCAACAGGATATCAATTAGCATGTAATGAATTGACGGCAAAACGAAATTTTCTATATATGTATATAAAGAATCTATCAGCACAAGTGAATGATTTGAGTAGTTCAATGGTAAGTACATATAATATGAAAGATTTAAACATGACATACCAAGATATTGTACGGGGTTATTGTTCAAAGCATGTGTCTCTAGATAAAAACGATGATTGTATAAATCTTGCATCAGTTGATGGGGGTCCAACTGGAGCTTTTGCAGTCCTTCCAGACATTGATTCATTTTATACACAAATATTATTAAATGAATATGATATTTATTCATTATATGCAAAACTGAATTATTACACTGCAATATTGGGATGCAGTTCAAATGATTTACATGGAATTCCTTTAGAATTGGATCCCAATGATATTTCATTAAATCAATTTGATGAAAATGGAAATCCGATTATTGCAAATGAAATTGGAAAAATTGATACAGAAACATTAGCCTTGAACTTAGAAAGACTATCTCCATATTATCTATCTCCGGATGTTGTAAAATTTTTGCTGAAATTTCTAATATCACAAGAAGAACTTAAGAATTTAAATGAAACTTCAGCGCAATATTTGGCTGGCCAAAGTTTATTAATTAATAAAATTATTGGCGGGGCTTATTATAAAATATAGTGTAAAATTGTATTAAAGAAGAAAAGAAAGAAAATATAGGATGGACTGGAAAATACTGGGAATAGCAATATTTGCAGTAATACTTTTTGGTTTAATATTTTATTATTATTATGAAAAACGTGATGTTGAAGGGTTTGTAGCTACTTTTACTCCAGCAATAAGCGTACAAACTGATAGATTTTTAAGTGGAGGAATTACTCCTACAAATACAACTGTTACTGGTACTAATACAATGGTTCGTGGTTATTCAACAATTAGAGGGATTCAGATTGCGAGTTATGCACATATAGCGGAAATATCCAATTATTATGGTTATGATTCTAATTGGAATCTTAATAGTTATGCACAAGGTTATGGAAACACTCTCCCTTTTAACTGCACTGGTTGGGTAGGTGCATCCCAAGGTCCTGGAAGTTTTAATTTAGGAGCGTCCCGTGAAGATCAAGGTGTTGCAATGGATGCTGCTGGAGATTATGTAAGAAATGTTTGGGCTTTTGGTACTACACGTAGTTATATAACGAGCACTAAACCATACACCAGATTACATGATATAGAACATACACGTGAAAACGGTCCTACATCAAGTGGTCCAGGAGCAATTGATGGATATAATAATTTCTTAAAAGATATGTCAATCTTACTTATATCAACAACAAATGGATTTATGAGATTTTCACCTTATTATGATTCATCACATGTTGTAAATCATCTACAAGATTATCTAGGAGTATATGGAGGTAATATGGATTTTGTAAATAACGGATGGGGAGGTGTAGTTGCATGGTGTGACTGGGGTGCTCAGGGGACGGCCACTTATCGTACATATGATAGAAAGAATTTTGGAGGACCCTATGGAAAATTATCTAATACATTAACATTTCCAGCTACTCAAGTAGTGGCAGCAAATGCAGAAGCATTACAATTAAATGTATATGGTGTTATAACCGATCAAATGTTATCAGACTTTCAACAATGTATACACTGGGGTGCATTATTCAATTTCACCAATTTATCATATATGGAAACTCAAATTAATGTACCATATTATTCACAATTAGATTGTATGACTGCATATTACAGTCATAATTTATTTTATAAGGAGGTGCAGCCAGATAATGCCAATAATTATGCTCCAGCAGATGGAGTATCTCCAAATCTTATTACTGGATCTTCAAATTATGTAGGGTACAATAAAAGAATTATAAGTTTATTAGAGCAAGCTACGACTGTTGCCAATACAAGAATCGTTATTCCTACAAACTATGAGTATAACAATGTAGTAGGCAATCATCTTGGAGCAACAACTGGTTCTAATTATCATATTGATAATCCTACAACTGAAAAAATAATTAAATGTGGGAATATTATTGCAGGTCAATATGCTACACTAGAGGAGATTCGTGCATGTTATACTTTTACATATGGTGTAAATCCAACATCATCTGCTTTAAGTAATACAGGTGATTCATTATTAACAGTATTGCAGCGACAATTTGTTGGCCCTGTTACTCCACAAATATTATCCTATATGCCAAGCATGCTTCAACGATATTTTACGAGTTATATATATAATAGAACTATTGCAATATTAAAAAATCGGTTAAATACAACAGTGCGTGGTATGTGGACTTTGCGTGGGGCAAGCGTAGACTGGCAACATTATAATCAAGGTTATAAATCATTAAATATAACCTACCCAGCTACAATAAATACTGGATTAAATCAGACTAATAAGCATATAACTCCTGGAAATGTAAGTGCTGTACAAATCTCAAACTTAGCATATAAAAATGTTTCAAATGTTGCCTATTACAATGGTTATTATTGTTGGGATGGTGTTATTGATACATATAATTTGATAGGTGTATTAGCCTCTTCAACAGATCCAACATCATACTCGGCTCCAGGTACGATTAGTGCTAGTTACCCTCATGGTATGTGTATAGGTGGAGGCACTCCGAAGATCAGTGGGGGGACAACTCCACTTAGATATTATGATGCTAAATTAACAAATTCAACGTCATTTCAAGGAGACGCAAGGGTATATACAGAATCATCATGGACCACTGGAGAATACGTAGGAAGATATTATAATTTAAACAGAAAAGGACTATTATTAAGTTTAGCACAGTCAAATGCAGTTAAATATTCTAGTGAACCAGCATGGGCAGCGTTTGTAAATAAATATGGAAATGTTGGAGCAGATCCTGTATATGATAACGATAAAACAAAAAACGGTGCACGTATATCAGGATATGATTACTACTCATTAACCGTTGATGATTTACAAACTGCTAGACTTTTGGCATATGCAGATCCAACTGTAACTGCATGGACTTTTGACTATAATCCAGGACAGTCACCAAATGCATGGTTTAAAAAAGGATGTGTACAAAATAATGGATTAACAAATGATACATCAACAGTAGCAATAGTAGAGGGCAATAACAACTACGCTACTAATTACTATCGTTATTACTGTGGTTACATAACAAGAAACTTTACAACACCGTCAGCAGAATTTATGGGTTATTTAACAAATCTTTCAGTAAAAACAAATTTATATGGCTTATACGATGATGGAGAAACTGTATCTGGTAATGCTGTAACTAATTCAAATTATATACCATATATACTACAAAAATACGATGATGTAGCTGGATGGACATGGGATGGAACGAATTTAAATGTAATTTTATCAAATATTAATATAAAAATTGATGGTACTGACACAGGTACAAATGCATACGTTGATACAACCACAACAAACACTGCGGTTAATACAAATAAATATGTATGGTCACAAAGTACAACTACATTAAATGTTATTCAAAAAATGACAGATGAATATTTAAATCTATTATATCCTAAAAGATTATTACCAAGCCATGATGCGTCTTTTAATCCTGTGGATAAACTTATGTTAAATCAGATTGCCCAAAAGTATTATGAATATTCTGGCGGAACTGCAGAAATGACCTTTATTTATGATGTATACCCAATTTGTTCAAATATGATAGATATACGTTTTAGAAAACAACAGCATTATAATCAAGCTTCAACAATATCATTATTTGGTTCAAATATTCCACAAATAGAGACATATAATCGTTTACAAGATATTTATAATAATGGAACTTGGATTAATTCATATTCTAATGTAGATGCTATTTTAATAGATATATCAAATGCACTAAACGCTCTAGAGCCCATATTAAACCCAGTATACCCTACTGTTGGCTCTGGTTATGGAAATGTATATGATATTAAGAAATTAATGAATGCAAATTCAAATCAAACTGTTATATTAAATGGATTATTAGGAAATGTTGTTGGAGGTTTAAATTCTAATACAACTGTTACAACAACCACTTACTCAGGCAGTACAATTACTGGCGTAGCTGCGGCAGTTGCAGTAGCAGGAACTTCAATGCTAAAAAATATTGCAATATATCAGGAGCAATTAAATAGTACAATAAATGCAGATCAAACGCTTTATAATTATTTATATGGTATGGAAACATCCGTTGCTCGTGTATTTATAACAAATCGTTGTATTGGAAATCCTGATGGATCAATTAGTACTTTTTATACCGATGTAAATAGTAATGTAAGTTCTTTAATAACAGTAAATGGCATAGCACTAGGTCAAAATGCTGCATTATCGTATAATCCAGCATATAATGGAAACATTGAGGTTGATATGGGACAGTCAGCAGGAAATGTAAATTATCAACCAACTATTATATATTCATGCAATATAAATCCAGTAATATCATGCTCAAATGTTGAATTTATTCAACGAGCTGCTCAACTATATGTGGATTCAATATATACAAATCTTTCATCAATTGTATCTAATAGCTTTCCTTATGATTCAAATAATGGAGAACTGCGTGTAGATAAAGTATTAGGATTTTACCAAATAGATTCTAATACATGTGGATTTACATGGCAGCAAAGTGTATATGATATATATACAAATCAACCATCAACAAGTATTGTAAGTGTAAATATGCCCTTTTATTATGATGAGTCAATATATCAAACACCTCAATTACTCATTAATAACGGGAAACTTGACTCAAATTACCCTGCAGCATTTACATCTACTTCAATAAGCTATCCTTTTATAACTAGTAATTTAACAACAGATTTTTATCTTGATGTACAGAATATAACTACAAATATAAATAATTTAATTGCACCAACTGGTTTAGCAACTAGTATTATACCAATAAGCACTACATTTAATACTATTACAACTAATATAAATGCAAATACTAACTATGTATCAGGATTGTCATTATATAATTATTCTGGTGCATTAGCACCGGCAAAAGCAATAGAAATAATACAAAATATGCCACTAAAATATTATAATTATGTAACTAGTAATTTATCAAGTTTTTCAACAGTATTTAATAGTGTTTATGTACCAACTATGTTTAATAATTGGGGTGTAATGACTGATAGTGGTATAGGCGCAACAGCATGGGATCTACAACGTATAAGCACACTAAAAGAATTTTCATCTGTAGATGCTAATTTTAATCAAATACCAATAATAACATTACCAAATATAAAATATAAGACTACATCAAGTATAATACCATCTGTATTAGGTGTAAAAAATGCATCTATATATATTGATACTGGAGATACTGCGATTAGTAATGCACAAACTGCGTTCAATACTGCAAATACTGCACGTAATACTACACAAACTGCGCTTACTAATGCACAAACTGCGTTTAATTCTGCGCAAACTGCGCTTACTAATGCACAAACTGCAGTTAATACTGCAAGTCTAGCATCTAAAGCATATGCACAAATGGGACTGCTATCTGCACAAACTACTTATGCAGGTGCATATAGTATACTCCAATTTGCAACCCAAGCTTATGATACTACAAATAAAGCATATAATATTGCAAATACAAATCTTACACAAGCACAAACACAATCGTTTATATATTTCACAATATTAAACAATGTACGTTATGATATAACTCTTTCTTCGCCCCAATACACATCAACACCTCCAACAACTCTTAGTGGAACAACATCATCTTATACAATTAATCTTGTACCAAATGGTGCTGTAAGCTCAGGTTCAGTTAACCCATCCACAACTACTAATAAAATTACATTATCCTTTACAATTAATGCTCTTACTAGCGGAATAGGATATATAAATATTGGTTTACTCTATAATACAGGGTCTGGCAACAATTATATAAATTTTTCTATATCAGAAAAAGGAACTAGTATATTTAATGGTGGACCGGCATTTGCACCAGGAACTTATACTATTAGCATAACAAATAGTAATGGAACATATGAATATATAATGACACAAAATGGAACCACTGTAAAATTTGGAACTACTCCAGCAACATCATATGCGTTTTTCATTGGAGGGGGGGTCAATACGAGTAGTCAAACAATTACAAACGTATCATATAGTTTAGTAAGTGCATCAGGAACTACATATCAAACAATTATTGGACCTCAGCCTACAGGTGCAACAGGAACAGGTATAATACCACCTCTCACACCGATATTAACAATGGCATACAATGCAACACGCCAAATAGTATTTACAATAACAAATGCACCAATTACTGCAGGATATATAATAATATATTGCCCTACTATATCTGTTAGTGGATCACCCCCTCTTGATCCCAATCAATATGTAGATTATTCATATTATTATGTAAATATAAATAATTATTCTCCCATAACTACATACACTCTTCCAGCTGCAATACAAAAATTAATGGATCCAACACTATCATATACCTTTACATCGTTTGCATATTCACCAGCTAACACCGCGAATCAAATTGGCGCATCTACAACAATTACTATATTACCAAACACTGCAACAGTTGCAGGTACACAATATATTTACAATCCAGGAACTACTGATAGCACGACTTATGAATTAGCTATTACAAATATATACAGTGGTATCTTTCCACAACAATTAGAGTCATATACATATACATTATCAACATTATTCATGTATCCATACATTGACAATTCACACAAAATACCATTTTCATATATAACCGCCAATATAAGCAATTATTCAACATCATTATTACAATTATCTAATAGCTATTCAAATTTATATGCATTTAATAGTTTCTACAAGAATACAAACTATATACCAATATATAAAGCATTACCATATGAATCGTATTTAGACAATGCAAATGGTGCATGCCCAGCAGTAAATTGTGAAAATTCTAATGTTATGTTAAGTCTTATTGACCAATATAATAATGACACGGATAACAATGACAATATTGTAAGAATATTAAAAGGATTTACTCCAAACGGTTATCAATGTGATTATCTTGTTGAAACAATAATAGATGCGCCAATAACACCAGCAGATGCCATACGAACAGGTGTATATAACAATGCAAATATGGCACAAAATACACCATCATATTTATACAATGTATTTTGGACAAGTGGAATTCCTGATAAAAATGGTGCAACACCTTTCACAACTCTTAATATAAGGGACCCAATTGCAAAAGCACAATTTTGGTATGCATATATTGCAATGTGGGCAAATCCACCAATATATAATATTACTGATACATTAGGATCAACCGCATCACCAGCTACAACATATATGAGTAACTATATACCTACTGCATGGTTTCCAGGATACAATTATGTATATTTATATAAAAATTCACTAACTCATGGGCAATATCAAAAACTTGTATATTTACCTGCTGGAAAAACTGCATTATCTACACCATTACCTGTGTTAGAGAGTGATTATAGTATGATGCCAATTGCAGCAACTCATCTTGATTCAAATGACATTATAAACAAACAATATCCACATGATGCTGCGTTGATAACTTCAAATAGTATTCAAGTATACACAACTCCATTAATATATTATTTAACAGATCTTCCAATAACTCCAGATGCAGCGGGTGTTTTTTATCAAACAGTTACAGCAGTTTCTCCAACAACAATTACAGGAACAAATACATCATACACAATTGCTCTTTCACCAGAAGAACAAGGTGGTGGTATAGATTCAAGCCCATTTTTTACACCAAGATTTGGTGAAACAATTACTTTAGCATTTACAATTTCACCCCTTAATACTGGAACTGGATATATAAATATTGGCTTATATAAACCATCAGACCCCATTATTGCATATTTTAATATAGCAGAAGATGGAACTAGTATATATACTGATGGCCCAGCATTTACACCAGGAGCGTATAGTATTAGTATTACAAATGATAGTACATATACAAATAATACTACATGCACATATAAGATGTATCAACAAACAACACTTGTAGATACAGGTACAATACCAACTGGAGCATATACTATGTTTATAGGTGGAGGGGGAAATACAAGTGCTCAAACTATTAGATTTGTATCATGTAAAATGCAATCTGTTACAGCATTAAAGATAACCGATGCACAAACAGCAATTTCTTCAGCAAAAACAACTTTTGACAGTGCAAGTGCAGCTCTTTCTGTAGCAAATGCAGCTCTTGTATCAGCAACTGCAGAAATGGATGCAAAAAATGTAGCTCTTAATGCGGCAAATTTAGCTCTTAATAGTGCAGTAACGAATTTCATGTTAATATCTAGATCACCTACACCACCAATATATAATGGATCAACTACTGGCATGGATACAGCATCTGTAGCTGCACAGGGTGCTTTTAATCTTGCATATAATGCACAAGTAGATGCAAACACTGCTTTTGTATATGCACAAAGAGTTGTAAGTGGAGAAATAATATACACTGCAGGAATGACTGCTATAAATCCAACATTAACACCAGCATTTAATCCATCAGATACATGTGTTGACACATTGGGTAATACATATATTGCAGAATATAATAACAATCGTGTTATTAAATTAGATCCATTAGGTATTGTAACAACTATTGCATTTTCAGCAACAACTGCTCTTAATATAGGACCTAATGCAGTTATAACTGATTCACAAAATAATTTATATATTGGTACAATTGGGAAGAATAGTACACCTGGCAATTATATATATAAAATCACAGCAGCATCATTAGCTACTGCAACACCAACCCTTGTTATATTTGCTGGTAAAGGTACTGCAGCTACTAACATTAATAAGTATAGTAGTAGTATTGATACAGTAAATGATAATTGTGTTCCAACAAATGTTCCATTTTCTTTTATATCGTCATTAGCAGTTGATTCACAAGATAATCTCTATGTTGCAGATAGGAATGTTCCATTTATAGCTAAAATATCAGGAAATATTTTCAGTAAACTAAATAGATTTACCGTATTTAATTTAACTATGAATAATAGTGTTTTTTATGGATACAAACCATATAATATAGTAATTGATTCACAAGATAATATGTATGTTGCAGCTAAGCAGTCAATAATAGTGCTTGGCGCATATAAGCCACTAATATTAAAAAAAGAAAATTTATCAATTGAGTTTACTATATTTGCAGGTAAAGGTTATACTGATTTAGTTAATGGTAATACAGGTGATGATGATCTTGCAACATCTGCTACATTTAAATCACCAGTTGGTGTTGCAGTTGATAATTCAGGAAATGTATATGTTGCAGATGATACTAGTAATGTGATTCGTAAGATAGACGTCGTAACAGGTATAATTTCAAGATTTATTCCTGAATTTACCAGTCCTATAAACATTTATTTTAATAAAAAAACAGGAAATTTCTATATAATACAAACTATAGGTACAACTAATACACTTATAATAGCAGATCCCAGAAAATTTGCACTCAATAGAACATTAGTATTACAAAACGCACAAAGCGCGCAAACAGCTGCACAAGCAAATGTATTAAACTTACAAAATAATTTTAAATTATTAATTTCATCTGGAAATAATATATATTTTGATGGAAGATACTTTATAATATATAATAATTCACGCTATGATATTAATTTAACTACACAAAATATATACAATACAACAAATACAATAGTTTTTACAAATTATTTTATTATAAATATGGCATCAATGAGTATTATAACTGCAATTCAAGCATGGCATACTTCATATATAGCAGCATTAAATACACCATTTAGTCTAATAGATGTGAAATGGTCATCAAAACTAAGTAAAGATGAACCCTACCAAATGATGTGGTTTACAGCATTAAATAATGGCATGTTTGGAAGTGGTTCATATGAAGCATTGACAAAAGCCTTCTTCCCAGGATCTAATTTATCTGTAGTATCATATAATGCGTTGTCTCCACCAGCGCCAGCAGTTGCAAGTGTGCCATTTAAAACATTTAATATAACCAATGTAACGAATCAAAATAAATTATTTTATTCATATGTGGCATTATGGGCTTCACCAAAAGTACAAACAATCCCATCATCGTGCTTAAATAAATATTGGCAAACATCGTGGTTTCCAGGATATAATTACATACTTATATACCAAAACTCGGCAGGTATTAATCAATATCAAAAAATAAGTAATTATCCAACTGTGCCCTATGGAGGTACACTGCCAGATTTATCTATGAATTTAATTGCACCAACGTATAACGATCCAAATGTATATGGTTACAAAGCGGATGAAGATACAAATGGAGCTTTGGCTAATACAATAAATACAGTAGAGGTACCATCATTTACATTAAATAGTCCCAGAGCAGTATGTATTGATTTAACTGGTAATATATATATTGCAGATTATAATAATAAGCGTGTTATTAGAAAAACTCCTTCAAATACACATAAAATAATAACAATACCAAATGAACCAATTGCAATTGTAACAGATTCGGCAAATAATTTATATATTGCAACAATTGGCAATTTTATATATAAAGTGGGTGCAGCAGCAGCTGCTGCAAGTCTTACTATTAGTAATACAGCTGCATATATATATGCTGGTACAGGAGTTGCAACTACAACAACTCTTGGAGATGGTGGTGCTGCAACAGCTGCTACATTTAATGGTCCATACGGATTAGCAGTTGATTCAGCAGATAATATATATATATCTGATTATGCTAATAACCGTGTGAGAAAAATATCATATACAGCAGGTACTATAACTACAGTGGCAGGTGGTGGTAGTGGTTTTACTGAAGGAGCCTCTGCAACATCTGTAATTCTATATGGCCCAGCTGGTATTGTTGTTGATTCACTAGGTAGTATATATATTGGAGAGTTTAATGGAGCTCGCATAAGAAAAGTAACAGGAACTATTATAACTACATTTGCTGGAACCGGCACATCAGGATATAGTGGTGAAGGAGGTCTTGCAACATCTGCAAATATAACAAATCCACGCAGTATTACGCTTGATTCAGCAAATAATGTATATTTTACAGATTATGCGAATAATGTAATTCGTAAGATAGATACAACAAATATAATTACAACATATATTAGTGGACTTTCATATCCAGGGACTATTGATTTTGATAATGCTGGAGTTTTATACATAGCAGATAGTGGTAATAATAGAATTGTTAAAATACTAAAGACATCAATAACACCAGCACCAACATACACTGCAGCAACTAACCCAATCACAACCACAATGTACAGCGCAATAGCAAGTGCAACAGCAACAACACCTGGCAAAGATACATTAGCAACATTGACTACCAAATTCTGGCCATCTGGAGTAGGAAATACTGCTGGAACACCAATCACATCTTTGAGTATTACATCTGATTATGTAAAATACCAATTTTGGTATGCATATGTGGCATTAAATGCAACCCCATTAAATTATCCATTAAATAGCTTACTACCAACATATATGAATAACTATATACCTACAACATGGTTCCCAGGATACAATTATGTATATTTATATAAAAACAATGCAAATAATGGACAATATCAAAAACTTGTAAATGCACCATCAACCGTTAAAATAAGTACATTAACTTACATGGGAAATTTTAACGAAAAAGCATATTTAAATCTAAACCCTACTATTGCATCTGCTGTTACAAGTGGAACATATGTGAGCGGATATCAACATTGGAGTACTATTGGATATAAATCAGACTTAAAAGGTACAGGAATGATAGTAGCAAGTAATAATAATAGTCCACCACTGCAAACAGATATAAAACTTGCTACATCTTCAGATTATGGTATTATGCCTATTGCAACAACATATATTGATACTACTGACTCAATAAATTTATTATTTCAAGATGATATATTAGATTCTTCAACAACTTCAAATGCTATTAAAAACGTGGTATATGGTACACATCCAGATCTAGTATCTAATACATTTTTCCCACCAAATAATGCAATTGGTACACCATTTGTTAAATTTAATATACTAGATTTATTATCGCAATATAAATTTTATTATTCATATGTTGCATCATGTGTAAAACCATTAACTATAAAACCTTTCACATATAGTATATTAGACGCAGATATAGGTAATTATTATGCAACAACATGGTTCCCAGCCTACAATTATATATACACATATAAAAATTCACGCTTGAATGGGCAATATCAAAAACTCATTTCATTACCAGTTGGCAAAACTGCAACACAATTAGTATCATGTGATATTGGTTCGCATACAGCATATGCAACCACACACGTTGATAGCAACGATCCAACAAATCTATATTACCAAGATGAGCAAATGCCAACTGGAGTTAAAATAATTAAAAATAAGACGTTTGAGGTTGCTTTGAACTTAATTGATTGCACATATATGTATTTTTCAACAAATAATACTGGTTATTACATTCAAGATAATACACCATATGTGGCTGATACAAGAAATGATATATCAGGATTCCAATTTATACCCAGTTTATTTACAACCTTTTCTGATAAAGTGTTAAATTTATTATCACCATTAATAATACAAGGTACAACTGTTGCAACTGAAATGTCTAATGTATATAGTAATGCATCTACACAAACAATTAGTAGTTTTTCAAATGTATTTTCAATTGCATATCCTATTCCAGCAGTAAGTATCGCATTAGACAATACAAATACAAATGCAGCAAAAGATGTTATATTAACTTTTACAAATCCAGGTAGTGAGGCAGGATATAAAGTAGATATACGCGATAATAATAATCCTACAAATACTGCAAGTATTTCTATTAAAAAATCTTCATTACTAAATAATACATATACTATTAGTGGATTGTATCCAGCATCATATACATTTAATATTAGTTCAAGTAATTCGGCTCGTTATGGTATATCTAACATATATACTGTATATAGTTCACCTAATACTAAAACATTTACATATGTAGCAAAGACTGGTCCAGTAGTATCAATAAGCGGAGTGATTAACCAAAGTAATATAATAGTAAGTTATCCAAATGCAGCACAATATAACTCATATTTTGCAACAACATATCTAGATTCTTATACTGGATTAGTAGTTACCAAAACTGTAAATAAAGATACTACAACATTTCCAGATTATACAAACAATATTATTAGTGACTTAATTCCAGGTCGCACCTACACTTTTAGCAACTATTCAGGTTATAGCGCATTACCATTATTTAACGGTATTTTGAATATTAGCAGTATAACAACAAATATAACTGCAACTATACCAATAAGACCAATACCAGTTGTTACAATAACTTCTCCAGCTTCTCCAAGTAAAACTGCTAAATTTACATTTACACCTGCTGTATGGGTAGCAACAAAATCATATGAAACAAACTATTGTATAACATATACTGACACATATGGAGCTCATTCATGCAACACAGCACCAACTAGTCCAGGAACAACAAACACTACAACATATACAATTACAGGATTAGTAGGAGGTGCAAGCTATACGTTTAATGTATTTTCATACTATACTATATACAACGTAGCAGCAACAGGAACACCTTCACCAGTTATGGTAAGTAGTCTTATCAAAACATTATCACCGATTACAATACAAGCTTTTGAAAACTACGTACGCCCACAAGAATACAAGGTAAATTATGTGTTAATAGAAAGCAGCAAGCCATTCAGTGTGCCAATAACAATTTATGATATGCGTGATCTCCCAGTAGCTCATAAAGTATCAAAGCGTGAAAATGGTGTATTATTAACACTAGATACTATTACAGAAATCGCAGGATTTTCATTTGTTCCAGGAAAGTATGATCCAGTAGACTTCATAATAAAAGGTACACAAAATGGTAAGGATTGGATCTTTAATCATAAGTATAAATTTAATAAATATATTGATATATCTCCACTCTTTTACTTTAATGGAACAACCAAGAAAATAAAAGCAGTGAAACAAGAAATACACAAAACACAAGAAACGCCACAGTTTGACATACAAATGTTGCAAAAATATTATAAGCAAAAAATAAATCCTTCAATAATTCCTCAATATAAAAGCTATATGTACGCGCATGATGTAGTCTATTTCTTATATGACGAGTACGATTTGAATAAAAAATTAGTAGCCGCGGATTTAGTAATTGGTTATGTACTGAAGGATGGAAAGGTGAAAAAAGCAATATTATATGAAGATGAAGATGGAAATTCTAGTGGGTTTGACTTTAGTAAAAAAGCGGTGCAGCGCTTCTGGGATACATATATAATGGTTGAATTAAATTTTGCAAGCCCGGTTATAATCTGAAACATTAGTAGATGAGACATACTTTGAAAAAACATAAAGGAGGCGGCTGTGCATGTAGTGGTTCTGCGTTAGGATTTCCACAAACTGGTGGTGGTATATTTAGTGGGTTTGGTAGAAAAAAGAAGGCAGCAACCACCGGATCAGTATCAGGATTCAGTTCATCAGCATTCGGTCAAGGGGCTGTCGGTTCATCAGGACCACCACTTAAGCCACACCTGAAGTCATCGTATGGTAATAGTTTTGGTGAAGGAGATAGTCCTGGTGAAAAACCTCATAATGGTGTTACTGTTTCTAGTATTAGTTCATTTGGTGAAGGAGATAGTCCTGGTGAAGGAGATCATCATGGTGTTACTGTTTCTAGTATTAGTTCATCTGGTGAAGAATTACGACAACCTGCGAGTCCTGAAACGCAACAACGACTACTACAATTAATGTCATCATCTGACTTTACGTCACGTTTCTGCGAATTATTTGCAAAACATCCACAAATTAATGATACAAATCTATTTACGTCTCCTATAGATCCCACACGTGGATTTTGTAATCAAAAATTAAAAGCAAAAGATGTAAAAACAAATAGCGGAAGTTCTCTTCAAGATGAGATAATGAGCAAAAGTATATCTGGTGGAGGACTATTTTCTAAAGCCATGGGTTTAAAAAAAAAAAGTGTATCATATCCTACTTCTAGTTTTGCAACTACTTCTGCCGTTGCAAGTAGGAAAAAACAAAATGGCATAACATTTCTTCAAACACGCCCCGATTTAACACAAGACTTATGCTCAATATTAGAAGATTATCCAGTAATATATGATGCGCCTATGTTAACAAGACCATCCGAAGTAAAAATTGTATGTTCAGGAAAAATAAGCGCAACACAAGTAAAAATGTCAAATGGTAAATCTGTTGCAAAGCATGTAAGTAAATTGCATAAATTAGCAGAAAAGCCTAGACGCCCTGCACAAGGGCTGCGTGGTAGATTTGGGCGTGTACTTGGACGTGGAATCCGCCGCACTAAAAAGAAATCTTCTGCTAATTCAGAAATGTCAAATGTAATTGAAAATGTTGATTCTGTAAATGGAAATACTGGTATTGATTATGGTGAAGCTGTAAGTGGAACTGCTAGTTCCGCAATGCGAATGGAAGCTCCAAAACCAATGTTAACTACTTCACAAGAAGGTGGAGAAGGATTTTTTGAAGGTTTATTTGGCACTAGCAATAATAGAGTAGATGCCGACAATATTGTAATGCCAAACGGCAGACCTGTATCAGAACATTTAGAGGAAGTATCTGGTGAATCAGAAGAGTCCTCACCCGGTCTTTTTGGCGGTAAAAGAAGAAACAAGTCAAAGAAGTCACGCGGCACAAAGAAGTCAAAGAAATCACGCAAATCAAAGAAGTCTCGCAAATCAAACAAGTCTCGCGGCACAAGAAAACCCCGCACTAAGTAGATGTCTACAAGAAAAAATAAAAAGTACGATTATGTGATAGCTATACCATCATATAAACGCGCTGAAACACTACGGGACAAAAGTCTTGAAACACTCAAACACTATAATATAGATCCAAAGCGTATAGATATATTTGTAGCAAATAGCGACGAAGAAGTCATATATAAAGATACACTAGACCCAAAGTCTTACCACAAAATTATTGTTGGTGTGCCAAAAATTGGTCCCCAACGCAACTTTATTTCCGATTATTATGCAATAAACAAGCCAGTCGTAGAAATGGACGATGACATCAAACGCTTCATTGAATATGTACCAAATACAAAACTCCACGAAAAAACACTAAGCAGCCTTGAGCGTTTAATACAAAAGGGTTTCGCCGAAGCAAAAAAGGCAAACGCAAGACTATGGGGAATTTATCCAACACCAAACGGATTTTTCATGAGCGAAAAGATTGACAATGATTTACGCTTTATTATTGGATGTTTCAATGGTATGTTTAATCCTGGCACGCAAGGCCCCAAAGGTATTAAGCTACAACTAGACATGGATAAAGAAGACTACGAACGTACAGTACGATTTTATATAGCAGATGGCGCAGTTGTTCGCTTAAGATATGCAGCACCGAAAACTGCATATTATACGGAAAAAGGTGGTAATCAAATATACAGAACAAAGAAAACAGTACTTGAAGGTGCAAAATGGATGGTAAAACACTTTCCAGAATACGCAACGCTAAATCTAAAAAAGAAAAGCGGATATGCGGAGATTCGTTTGCGTGATAAAACATTGAAAAAGAAGTATGAATGATGAAACAATAAATTTACGCACCCGGTGTGGATACAAACCGAGTGAGTGCATACATGCATTTGAAACAAATCTAACTGATTCTGGTGGAATGGCAATTGGAAAATGTTTACATTTTGGCACAGATCTTATATGCAGTGGTGGCCTTCACACATTTTTCAAAATTCTTTGGGAACATGCATTAACACATATTAATATCGGATCAGTACGAGTGTTCATGTATCTCAAGAAACGCATGGCAGAGATTGACAATCTTGTAAAAACATTTCCAGATGAAACACTATACAATAGTAAAGAGTTCCAAACAAAAGTCGGTGAAATTATTATTATACTTCATGATGCACCAAAACATCCGAAGCTCACATGGCCAAAGGTTGGACCAGAAACGCATGATGGAAATTGGATTAAAACGGCAACGGGTACAAGTGAAACAGATATTGTACGAAAGATATGGAAAGCAGATGGTGATATGCTTATACTAAAACTAATTGGCAATGAAATATGCAGATCATTAGCGGATCATTCACTTGAACGGGTATTATTTTGGATGAAATGGCTATACGAAGAAGAGTCAAAATTAAAGAAAGAAAACAAAAAGAATGCATTATCCACATACGATCGTGGTGGAAAGGGTAGCGAAGTATCATATTACCTTTTATCGCTGTTCGGAGAATTTTACAAAGAACTCGCATCAAAAAATGAAATACGAATGCACGAAGAATATCTAAGTATTATAGAAATATTTAAAACACAAGATACACGATTTACAACCGCATTTAAAAAGAATCTACTAGCAATGTGTGCACGAATATTATGTGAAGTTCCACGATGGAAGATTCCAGCCGCAAATCCACTTATTAAAGACCCGCTTGTGTTGGCACGAGCAGTTCAAGAAACACCAAAATTCTTTTTGGAAGTGCTACAATACCCATCAATATCATCAGGAAATCTACAAAAACTATTGAAGAAAAAGGGTAAGGCTGAATCAGTAAAGAAAGACACAAAGAAGTTAACAATGGAAGAACAGTTTAGCGCATTTGATAAAGCAATGGAAGCATATATGACAAAATAAAATCTATAATTATCTAAGATATATGAGAGCAATTGAATTTTTAGAGCAAGCAATGCTATCTGTATTATGTACAAAAGAATTATATACACCCGTTTTTAATTACTATAAATATAAATCCAACATATGTAAAAAGAATATATTAGTAGATGACATCTTTATTCCAAGCGTCACGAGAAAAAGCAGAACAAGCCAGTTTGGCACAATCATTTGGACCCACAATAGCAGGCAAATTAAGTACTGTCGCCCCAGCAACTACGACAATGGCATTTTATAAATATTTTAAAACTAGTGGAACACGAATTAAAACATTTTTCACCCACGATATTCCAAGTATATTCCAGAAGCCACGCACTCCGATGAAAATGATTATTTTATCAATACTATTTATTGGAACAATTTTACTAAGTGTTTGGATCTATAATTCTGTAAACTCATATGAAGGATTTACTGTAAATACATCAATGCGCAGCAATGATATAGAAAATATAGTAAATCAATTAATTGCAGGTCCTCGCAAACCAGTTGATACAAAGGTAAATAGTCTTTTTAATATTCAACCAATGACATATAAACAAGCAGCATTTTTGGGACCAACACAAAATGGCTATTTTGATTCAAAAAATGGAATATTAAATCAATTGAAAACCGGTGCCCGCAGCTTTTTTTTACAAATTGATTATATTGAATCGGCAAATATGAACCCAGATAATTTCACTCCTAAATACGAACCATGCTTATTGTATAAAAATTCATCTGGTACATTAACATCATTGAATTCTGCAAATTTATCTGAAGTATGTAAATCCTTACGTGAATATGCATTAAGTGATGTAATCGCATATTCAACAGACCCAATACTATTACTTCTGCACTTTGTAAGAATCCCATATGCTCCTACGGACAGTGATAATTATATTAAATATCTAAGCAAGGTATCATTGGCATTAGAAGAAATAAAACCAATGTTAATCAATGGAGGATACTATAGAGCAGCAAAGGAAACGAATCTCTTTAAAACAGATTATACATCATTTAATAAATCAATCATAATTGGAACAAATATTGACACAAGTGTGTTTACAAAAGTTACTGTAGACACACAAAAAGATCTAGATTATAAGATAAACTTCCGTTATTATCAAGTATCTACTGAAAATGTGGATGCCACACTAGTAGCTCCAATTAATATGAATGTAAATGCATTAATATTCAATGCATCTACAATATTAAAGATGAGCCCCCAACAATGGGCAATATATAAAAACTATTTTATTATTGTAAAAACAAGCAATGATATGAATCTTTCACTTGAAGATATGAATAAATTATTAACAGTATATGGAGTTAATGTAGTAACATATGATTATTTTGCAGATAATGTATCAGCAAGTAAATCAGTAAAACAATTATACGGTTCATCATTTACTACAAAACCACTTCTCTTGCAAATATAGATGGAAGAAGATATTAAAGATTTTCTACTAGTAAAAAGTGTTAAAAATAAATTAGTTGAACAGCGTTTAGAAGATGCAATAAAAGAGGCCGAAAAACACCGTCAATTTGAGGAAGCGCATAATCCAGAAATAAGAATGGCACTTGATATTGTGAAAGAATTTATAATTAAAAAGAAACTTATATGCTACGGCGGAACTGCAATGAATGCATTGTTACCGAAAAAAGATAAATTCTACGATCCAGAATATGATCTTCCAGACTACGATTTTTATACAATAGATGCTTCTAAAACCGTTAATGAATTAGTAAAAGATCTAAAAAAAGCGGGCTTCAAAAATATTTATCCAAAAATGGGCATGCATGAAGGAACACAAAAGATAGCAGTTAATTATATTCCCATTGCGGATATAACAGAAATTCATAAAGACAATTACGATATATTATTTGAAAATTCTAAAAATATTGGCGGTATACGTTATGCCAACCAAGATGTATTACGTATGATGATGTATTTAGAAATAAGTCGTCCCCAAGGAGAAGTTGACCGATGGAAAAAGGTATATCAAAGATTGCAGCTTATAAATAAATATTTTCCTATACATACATGTAAAAAGAGCCCAGTAAAACATGAATTGCCATTAGAAATAAGAGAAATCTTATACAGTTATATAATTTATAGTCAACGTGTTGTTGCAAATATTGAACTAGAAGGCTTATATAAGAAATCGTTAACTAAGAAAGTAAAATTTAATACAGCTGCACAAGAGAGTAAAATTATATTTTATTCTCCAAATTTAAAACATGACGCAAAAGAATTACAAGTATTAATACCATCCTTAAAAGTAATATATCATACAGCAAAAGGCGAATTCTTAGCAGAACGCCTTACACTATTATATGATAAGAAACCTTTAGCAATTATTGTGGGAGAAACCGCATGCCATTCATTTAATAATGTTGAAACACAACATAATGATAATATACGCATAGCATCATTAGAAACTCTTATTGCATTGCATTATTCATTCTATTTTTTTAGTAAATCAGATAAAACAGAATTGTGTGATATTGGAAAGTGTATAAGCACATTTAATAAAATATTATCTTCTAAAATTAAACAATTCAAAGCATTCCCTACACCATGCACCGGATATCAAAAAGGATTTCCTACATTACTACACGAGAAACGATTACGAACTGAAAAAGCACGACTGCAAAAAAAGAAAAATAAAAATACCACCTTGAAAAAGGATGGCAAACAGTGAATCTGGTAGAATATCACGATTACTTCAACAATCACAACGTTGTGCTGTAAATGAAAATTTAGCAAAAGCACGAGCATATATTGGAAAACCATGTTGTAAAACAAAAACTGCAAATAACGACACACCACTTGAAAGTGACTATTTACAGACCACACTATCATGTTACACATATGTACGACCACCAGTCCCACCACAATCTGTACGAATATCACGATTAATACAAGCAACATTAGAAGCTGAAAAGGATCCGTCAAATGTTGATACACGATTTTCAGCCTACGCCCCGACTCCAGTTATTGTACCCTGCCCTCCACTTGATCCGGCACTATTTAATAGCAATCTTCCTAAATTTGCATTAATATGTTCTTTGTTACCAAATACTCCATTAAATCCATCGCTCCCCATTTAAAAAAAAATATATATTAGAATGCCCGTTGCAAACCATGATTCTTCTTATATAACTTTACGCAAACAACAAGCTGCCTTATACGCCTTTAATGCTCAACTCGTAGCTGCTAAGAATGCTGGTGCATCTGTAAATCGTGAACAAGTAAACACCCAAACATCTGGTGTAATTGTTGATCGTCTGCAAGGCGGATGTGTGTGCGGTGTGCAAAACCCATACACATTTAACCCAAACAACACTGCGGGCAATGTAGTAGGTTAAAAAATTTTCGTTTCGTTTCTTTTTACATTTACTTTTAAATTTAAATTAATTTATTATTTTACATTTAATCACTTCTTCACCGATGCAACGACCTTCTTCTTCGTTAGAGTGGTAGGCTTCTTGGGAACCGCAACAGGCTCTACGAGATCGGCATCGTCATCCATGGTGGGAGGCTTGGCACCGCCAAGCACGACATCATCATCAACCTCTTCATCATCCGCATCATCTACAAGGGCAGCAAACACATTCTTGCTTACCGGCGCAGCAGCCTTTGCTACAACGGGTGCATCCTCATCACGGAAAGCGAATCCACGAATGCTCTCAGGCAGCGAGTCAGCCTTGATCTGTACAGCCTTCCACGACAGACCAAACTTAGATCCCGCAAACCATACACCAGTGCACTGAATCAGCGAAGAGATGACCGCATGCTTTACGAGAATCTCCTCAAGAGGGACATCCTTCAAAGGCTGCTTGGACTCATCGTAAACGGCCGTCTCAAACTTGCCATCGCGCTGCTTGAGCTGCACCTTAATAGTGGGAGGATAAGGCTTCACATTACCTTCAGCATCCCGAGAGAAGCGGACGCAAGGAGTGTAGAACGCCTTGATAATATCGCGCGAAAGTTCGGACTTGAACCAGAGCTTGGAGAACTTCACACCGAGATCAATCATGTGCTCATCCAATGAGCTGAATGCATCATAAATCTGCTTTGCCTTTACATTCTCGCCCTCATAACCCTTGAGGGACAGATCAACACTATACTTGATAGGGCCAGCCTTGTCAAACACACTCATGCCATAAGGCACAGGGAGGCCAGAAACCTGCATCATCAACGAATGACCATCGTAATTTGCATAAGCCTGCTTCGCGCCACTGTCCATCACCTTGATAGGTGAGACAGTAACACTGGAAGCCTTAAAATCCTTGGGAAATACAATAGCACTAGACATTTTATTTAACTACACATATACGGCGGAGAAACGATTCAATTTTTTAGATTTTTTTTCCAAAATTTTTTTGCAATTTTAAAAACCCTTATAATAGTAATATGGTCCTTTCACAAAGTGAAAGAATATCACAGCTATTAGATAATTCGCGTAAATATGTATCGCGTAATAAAGTGCGCGATAGTTCTGAATTAACCCTTATTCACCAGGCAAAAGCTTCATCGTCAACTGTACCGGCCATTGTGCAAGGACTTGCTAACCCCCACACATCACAACTTGTGCCTAATTATCAATACGCAAATGACTGCGCAGCAGTAACCTACTTCACAGGTGTTGGAACAAAAGACCAAACAGCGCTCCTTTATAATAAACAAAAGTGCGCTATTTGTGCTGATGATGACCCAGCAGTCAATCCGTATATTATACTGCCGACACCGAATTGTGCAAATGTGATTCCAGTTCTAAAACCAGATTATGGTGGTAGTTTGTTTTTTGATGGTGTTGGTGGAGATTATTTGGAAATCCCTCATAGTGCTGATTTTACTCTTGGTCTTACTGAAGATTTCACAATTGAATGGTTTCAATATATGGAAGATAATAACAATAATGCTGCGCGTATATTTTCTATTGGACCTTTTGCTGAAACAATAGGCTTATCAATTGAATATAATATTGGTATATTAGATCCATATTATGATGTATTTTTCTGGTTAGATAATGTTACACCATATATTAGTACAACTTTATCAACAACTCAATTACTCAATAAATGGAATCATATAGCAATTGATAGACATGCTGGGCGAACAGAAATCTTTTTTAATGGAGCATATTTGGCATATACTGATGGCAATTATACTGTAACAAATCCGTCTAATTATAACTTAAATATTGGACAAGTACAAGATGCTCCTGGTTCTACAGGAACATATAAAGGATGTATAACAAACTTCCGTTGGACAAAGGGTATTTCCTTATATGAATCAACCGATTTTACAGTACCTACAAAACCACTAACCGCATCAGCAAATACAGTATTACTGCTTGATGTATCTTCTCCAGCAACAGAAACACAAGATACAAGCGGTTTGGCTCATAGTGTAACAAATCATGGTATAGTATATAATGCACGAACACCATTCTAAAAAAAGATAATCTTACACAACACCTGAAGATTCTTCTTTATCCTCTTCACCCTCACCCTCCTCACCCTCAGCCTCCTCACCCTCACCCTCACCCTCAGCCTCCTCATCCTCACCCTCACCCTCCTCACCCTCAGCCTCCTCATCCTCACCCTCACCCTCTTCACCCTCAGCCTCAGCC
>Ga0214919_10000385_pt1 | contig 75645 bp, 61 predicted proteins | sample LL1503_MetaG_FD_177994 | JGI IMG/M metagenome (GOLD analysis project Ga0214919, IMG submission 177994) | Freshwater microbial communities from Lake Lanier, Atlanta, Georgia, United States - LL-1503 | ecosystem: Environmental > Aquatic > Freshwater > Lake | place: USA: Georgia | collected... | reverse complement strand
GCACGTCCGTCAGCCACTACTATAAAGTAGAAAGGCCTTTTTTTACTACCGTGACGTTGTAGTCTCATTTTTACTGCCATGTTAAATAGAAATTTATAGGCGTTATTAAATAGGGTTAACCGGCTGCGAAGATAATATAAAGCAGGCAATAAACAAAGGAAAAAGGTCTTTAATTGATATTAATAAATGAATATCAATTAGTTAGCTCAAAATTAACGCCTCAAACCAGGCATTTTACCAGGCATTTTACCAGGCATAGAACCGCCAGACATTTGCTTCATCATCTGCTTCATTTGGTCAAACTGCTTCATAAAAGCATTTATTTCTCCTATATCCTTACCCGATCCTTTGGCAATTCTTTGTTTGCGACTTGTTGAAAGCAAGTCTGGATTTCTTCTTTCAATAACAGTCATCGATTGGATAATAGCTTCCACTCCTTTAAAAGCGTCGTCTTTAATATCTACATCTTTTAAACTTTTGCCCATACCTGGAATCATTCCCATCAAATCTTTTAAGTTACCCATTTTTTTAATCTGCTGTATCTGTGTTAAGAAATCTTCAAAATCAAATTGATTTTTTCGAATTCTTTTTTCTAATTTTTTGGCTTCTGCTTCATCAAATTGCGACTGCGCTTTTTCTACTAAAGAAGTAATATCACCCATGCCTAAAATTCTTTGGGCCATCCTCTCTGGATGAAAAACAGTGAGTGTATCTAATTTTTCACCACTGCTCATAAACTTGATAGGTTTATTGACTGTGTATTTAATTGACAAAGCTGCACCCCCTCTGGTATCGCCATCTAATTTTGTTAAAACTACTCCTGTGAAATCTAAACGCTCATTAAAAACCTTAGCTGTATTTACTGCATCTTGCCCTGTCATTGAGTCTACAACGAATAATATTTCTTGTGGTTGAATTTCATTTTTAATGGCAGCTACTTCATTCATCATCAATTCATCGACTGCTAAGCGTCCCGCTGTATCAATGATAATTACATTTTTATTATTGGCCTTTGCATATACCAATGCATTTTGTGCTATTGAAACTGCATTTTTATTTTCTCTTTCTACAAAAACATCTACTCCTATTTGCTCTGCTAATAAAGTTAATTGATCCATTGCTGCAGGACGATAAATATCTGCTGCCACTAGTAAGGGAGATTTTTTTTGTGCCTTTAAATAGTTAGCCAACTTTCCAGAAAAAGTAGTTTTACCAGAACCTTGTAAACCTGCTACCAAAATTATAGTAGGGCTTTTAGAAAGATCCATCAAAGAAGTTTCATTACCCATTAAAGCCGTTAATTCATCTTGAACAATTTTTACCATTAATTGTCCAGGACTAATGGCATTAATTACTTTAGCGCCAATAGCTTTCTCTTTAATACTATCTGTAAAATCTTTGGCAATTTTAAAATTGACATCTGCATCCAACAATGCCTTTCTAATATCTTTTAAGGTATTGGCAACATTTAATTCATTAATTCTCGCCTGACCTTTTAGGTGCTTAAACGCAGATTCTAATTTTTCACTTAAACTATTAAACATACTTACAACATTAAGGGGAGCAAAGATAAGTGATCATAACGAGTCTAAACCATCAATTCAAAAGGTATAAATACATTAAAATGGGTAAATTAATATGTATTCTAATATGATATAATATATTGATTATCATATACTTATAGTTATTTAAATAATATGTAAATTATGTCTTGACAGATTGTTAACTAATAAATATTAAAAAATACTTGGAACCTAACCTTTATTTAATATTATTGCATCAAACGTATCCATTTTTTAAAGAGGTGCTAGTTATATATGAGTAAGAAACAATTATTTACGCTTGAATTTCCGGTGAGATGTTCGCCTAATATATTATTTGAATTTTTATCCACTGCTTCTGGGTTACAAGAGTGGTTTGCAGACAAAGTAGATGAATGGGAAAATGTTTTTAGTTTCTCATGGAATGGAGGTGTTCCAGATAAAGCAGAATTAGTTGACCAAGAGCCTGATAAATTCATAAAGTTTAGATGGTTACATGGAGAGAAGAATGAATATTTCGAATTTAGAATTGAAAAAACTGAAATTTCAAATCAAACTATTTTAATCGTGAAAGATTTTGCTGAAAAAAACGAAGTCAAAGATCAGAGTCGACTTTGGGAATATCAGATTAAAGAGCTCTTTCATCGCATAGGTAGTTAGCATCCACATTTTGTTCAAGAAATTAGACATACTAATTCTTAAAGCCTTCATAGGCCCTTTTTTGGCAGCACTCACTATTTCAACTTTTGTGCTGACCATGCAATTCTTTTGGTTATATATTGACGACTTAGTTGGTAAAGGATTAGACTTACTTACAATTTTAGAATTAGTAGGGCTAGTTTCTGTAAGTACTTTTACCACTGCTCTTCCTTTAGCTTTATTATTTTCTTCCATCATGACCTTTGGTAATTTAGGAGAAAGTTTTGAGCTCATTGCCATTAAAGCAGCAGGCATTCCTTTGATTCGCTTTATGCGTCCACTTTTTATTTTCACTATTTTTTTAGCGGGCATTGCTTTTTTATTTTCAAATAATATTATCCCGGTAACGCAGATGAAGCTTACCAATTTAAAATATGAAATCATTATAGCCAAGCCTGCCATTGATTTAAAGGAAGGTATTTTTTATGATAAAATTGACGGCTATGTTATTAAACTAGGTAAGAAAGAGTCAAATGATAGTGTTATGCATAATATCACCATCTTTGAAAAAAGATTTGGATTACAAGATAATTTAATCATGGCCGAATCGGGTGTAATGCGTGTTTCCCCTAATAAAAAGTTTTTAGAATTTGTTATGTACAATGGTTGGCGATACCAAGAAAGAGGTGCACGTAGTACTACCAATACAGAATTCACCAGGCTTTATTTCAAAGAATATAAAAAAGTATTTGATCTTAAAAGTTTTCAGATGAATAAAAATGGTGATGTATTATATGACCCAAAAATGTTAAGTGTAAGACAACTTAGTAAGGCCATGGATTCCCTTCAAAATAAAGACAGTTTCTTCATTAAAAAAACGAATGCAGATGTGGCCTCCTATTTAAAGTTTATGAACTTTAAAGACAGCAATCAACTATTCATAAAAAAGAAAAATAGCAAACCTTTAAAAAGCTTTGATAAACTCATTCCAGATTCTTTAATTAATAGTATTCAACTCACTTCAGGCTATCAATTTTCTTCTTTATTATACAATCTTACCGCTATTTCAGATACCTATAAAGAAAATAAAAAAGCAAACGCATTACATGGAATAGAATGGCATCGAAAATTTACTTTGTCCTTTGCCTGCTTTGTGTTGTTTTTAATTGGCGCTCCCTTGGGTTCTATTATTAGAAAAGGAGGCCTTGGAACACCCTTAGTTTTAGCCATTATCTTTTTTGTGTTATTTTTCTTACTCAATAATTTTGGAGAAAAATTAGCCAAATCTGGGCAGTGGGATGTATTTTCTGGTATGTGGATGTCGTCTATAATTTTGATCCCCGTTGGTCTATTTTTAACCTATAAGGCAATGCGTGATTCCCAACTCTTTAACCAGGAATTTTACTACCGACTATTACAGCCAATTAAAGTAACTTTACAGAAGTACTTTAAAAAATAATACCATGTCAAAATCTACTCAAAACAGACGTCAGTTTATCTCCACTTCTGGTAAAGCGGGTATGGCCCTTGCGGCGATGCCTCTAATGGCTAAAATAAATCCAATAACTTCTATTCATTCAAAGACAAAATTTTCTGTAGTAAATGAATATGCACAACAACCATTAAACTATAGCTACACTGCATTGGAACCTTTTATTGATGCTATGACCATGGAAATTCATTATACAAAACATGCTGCTACTTACGCTAAAAATTTAGCAGACGCTGCGCTTGCAGAAAAATTGGATACTCAAACTTATTCTTTAACAGATCTTATAAAAAATATTTCGCATTATTCTCCCAAAATGAGAAATAATGCTGGCGGACATTTTAACCACGAAATGTTTTGGCAAATGATGAAGCCCGCACCCGCTAGCATCCCTACTGGTGAATTAAATGAAGCAATTAATAAAAGCTTTGGTTCATTAGACAATTTTAAAACAGTATTTAGTGATGCAGCAAAAACAAGATTTGGTAGTGGATGGGCATGGTTAATAATTAAAGCTGATAATACTTTGGCCGTTTGTTCAACACCTAACCAAGACAATCCATTAATGGACATAGCTGAAACAAAAGGTACACCAATTTTAGGTTTAGATGTTTGGGAACATGCTTATTATTTAAAGTATCAAAATAAACGCCCAGACTATATCAATGCTTTTTGGAACTTAGTAAATTGGGAATTTGTGCAGAAAAAATACGCAGAGGTAATCACTAAAAAATAATTCCAACGTGCCTTACTCTAAACAAAATTTGAAAGTTCAATATTTTGTAACTGCTTTAACCATAGTTGTTTTTGTACTAAAAGTCGTTACTTATATATTAACCCACTCCTTGTCGGTTTTATCTGACACCCTTGAAAGTGTTGTAAATATTGTAGCTACCTTGGTTGGATCCTATAGCTTATTTATAGCTTCCAAACCTAAGGACAAAGACCATCCATATGGTCATGGGAAAGCAGAGTTTGTATCTGCAGCTTTTCAGGGCAGTCTAATTGTAGGCATAGGATGTTTAATTATATATAAAGCCATAGATAGCTTTATTCACCCCGTAAGTTTACACAACCTCAATAATGGGATTTGGTTACTAGTAATGATTGCAATTATTAATTTAGTTACAGCGCTTATTTTAAATGGTATTGGTAAAAAAAATAAATCTTTAGCCATCATTTCATCAGGTAAACTTTTTAAAATTGATTTTTTTACTACCGCATCCGTTGCAATTGGAATAATATTATTACTTATTACAGGTTATGAAAAAATTGACGCATTCATTGCACTATTTTTAGGCCTCTATGTAATTTATGATGGTTATAAAATTGTAAGACAATCCCTTGCTGGTATTATGGATGAAGCAGACATGGTATTATTAGAAGAAGTTATTACAGAAATAAATTTATCAAGAAATGCAAAATGGATTGACCTACATAATTTAAGAGTTATCAAATATGGTGTTTTAATGCACATAGATTGTCACTTAACAGTACCTTGGTATTATAATGTGAATGAAGCGCATGAAGCTGTCGATGATTTTACCCAGTTAATAAAAAATAAGTTTGGCACCAGTGTGGAGTTTTATATTCATACAGATGGCTGCATGCCATTTAGTTGTCCAATTTGTACTCTAGAAATTTGTGAAAAAAGAAAAGCCCCCTTTGAAAAAAAATTAAATTGGAACTTAGAAAATGTTTTATCGGATAGAAAACATCAATTAGCATAAACAAGTATCAAAATTTTATTTAAAAAATTATAGAATATGAAAGCATGGTCTGAATATCAAGAAAAAAACAAAGACCGTTTCTTAGAAGAACTATTAGCTTTATTACGTATACCTAGTGTGAGTGCCAAGACTGAACACAATGGTGACATGTTAGCCTGTGCTAAAGCAGTAGAAAAATCTTTGCAAGTTGCGGGTGCCCCCATTACTAAAATATATGAAACAGAAGGTCACCCAATTGTTTATGCAGAAATAAATGTTGACCCAAAACTGCCCACTGTACTTGTATATGGCCATTACGATGTACAACCCGCAGAGCCTTTAGAACTTTGGCATAGTAGCCCTTTTGACCCCACTATTAAGGATGGTAAAATATTTGCTCGGGGTGCATGCGATGACAAAGGACAATTTTATATGCATGTCAAAGCCCTAGAGATAATGACCAAAACTAATTCTTTATGTACTAATATTAAATTTATTATAGAAGGAGAAGAGGAAATTGGAAGCCCTAACTTAGCCGCATTTGTTAAAACACATACCGAATTATTAAAAGCAGATGTAATATTAATAAGTGACACTGCAATGATTAGTATGGATACCCCATCTATTGATATTGGAGTCAGAGGTTTAAGCTATATAGAACTAGAAGTTACCGGACCTAATAGAGACCTACATAGTGGCGTATATGGAGGGGCAGTGGCTAACCCCATTACTATACTTTCAAAAATGATCGCCTCTTGTCATGATGAAAATAATCATATCACTATTCCTGGCTTTTATGAGGATGTTATTGTATCCACTGATGCAGAAAGAAAAAAAATGGCAGAAGCCCCTTTTAATGAAAATGAATTTAAAACTGATTTAGGCATACAAAATGTTTGGGGTGAAAAAGGATATAGCACCAATGAGAGAACAGGTATTCGACCTACATTAGAAGTGAATGGAATTTGGGGAGGCTATACTGGAGAAGGTGCTAAAACAGTTTTACCTTCTAAAGCTTTTGCAAAAATTTCTTGCCGTTTAGTACCGAATCAATCGGCTGAAAAAATAACAGCCATGGTTCTTGCACACTTTAAAAAAATAGCACCAGACTACATTACTGTGAATGCATTTGAACATCATGGAGGTGAACCCTATATTACACCAATCGACTCTCACGAATACAAAAGTGCTGCAAAAGCTATTGCCACTACTTTTGGAAAAGAGCCTATTCCGGTTCGAGGTGGTGGCAGTATTCCTATTTGTTCTTTGTTTGAAAAAGAATTAGGAGTCAAAATTGTATTCATGGGATTTGGATTAGATAGCGACAACTTGCATAGCCCTAATGAAAAATATGATATTGTTAATTTTTACAAAGGCATTGAAACCATACCTTACTTCCATCAATTTTTTGCAGAAAAAAAAGCCTAAGCATGAAAGCTGTGGATATTATTAAAACGGAAAAGAAAAAAGTTCGCTTAGATAAGTACTTATGGTCTATTCGTATTTTTAAAACAAGATCTCAAGCCACGGAAGCCATTGATAAAGGCCGTGTTAAAATAAAAGGCGAGCAAGTAAAAGCTTCGCGTAATGTAGTAGTTGGTGATGAGTATGAGGCCAGAACAGAACATAAAAACTGGGTGATTAAAGTTACTCAATTATTAGAAGGAAGACTAGCCTATGCAGAAGCCATTAAATATTATGAAGACCTTACTCCTATTGAAGAATTAGAAAGAGTTAATCAAGTAGCCGCCTCTTTTCATACAGGTAAACGCTTAAGTAAAATAGGTAGGCCTACAAAAAAAGACAGACGCGATTTAGGAAATTTATTAGATTAAACAAAGTCCTTAGGATTCTTTTATCTTTACAATATGACCATTGAAATTTTAACAGTACTACCAGAACTTTTAGCGAGCCCCTTTGAACATAGCATGATGAAAAGGGCACAGGAGAAAGGTTTGCTTACAATAAAATTACATAACCTCAGAGACTGGGCAATTAATAAACATGGTCAGGTGGACGACTACCAATATGGAGGAGGTGCTGGCATGGTAATGCTTTGTGAACCGCTAGCAAATGCTATTGACCAATTACAAGAAGAGGGCAAGTTTGATGAAATTATTTTTATGACACCCGACGGAGCCCGTTTCGATCAAAAACAAGCCAACACACTTTCCTTGCAAAATAGAATTTTAATTATTTGTGGGCATTATAAAGGCATCGATCAAAGAATTAGAGACTTATATGTTACCAAAGAAATTTCCATTGGAGATTATGTTTTAAGTGGCGGTGAATTAGCTGCAGCAGTGGTAGTAGATGCCATTGGAAGACTTATTCCAGGTGTACTAAACGATGAAACTTCTGCCTTAACCGATTCATTTCAAGATAATTTATTGGCCCCTCCTGTGTATTCAAGACCTAGTGAATTCAGGGGCTTGGCCGTGCCGCCCATTTTACTTACAGGAGACCCTAAAAAAGTAGATCAATGGAGGCAGGAACAGGCCATTATACGCACAAAAGAAAGAAGACCAGATTTATTTGACAAAGACTAGCCCGTTTATCCTTTTTTTTATTGAATTATGGCAACATATTAAGGCTGTTTTAATTACATGTCAGATATTTGCACCCTAATGAAATATACAAAGCTGAGCCTTCCTTTATTCCTACAATCATTCAAAAAGTTGAGTTTACTTTTAGGCTTAATATTTATTGTCAGCTATCTCCAAGCTCAAAATATTTCAGAATTTCAAAAAGGGTTTCAGTTACATATACAACCCACTACGGATAAAATTAAAATAGATGGCATTTTAGACGAGCCAGTTTGGGCCACAACGGAAGTCGCTAAAAATTTTAAGAAAAAGTTTCCAAATGATATTGGAGAGGCAAAACGTCAAACTGAAGTAAGATTTACTTACGATAATGAAAATATTTATTTTGGATTTAAAGTATATGATAGCGGAACCGCTATCTCAAGAAGTTTAAAAAGAGATATTGGCAATGAAGGAAATGATGGTATTGGTATAATGTTGGACCCCTTAAATAAAAAAACAAATGGATTTTTCTTTTTATTAAGCGCTTTAAACGTCCAATCTGAAGATCAATTAAATTTAAGTTTTCAAGAAAAGCCTTCTTGGAGTTGGGATACAAAATGGTTTTCTGCCACCAAGGATTATGGTAGTTATTGGATAGCAGAGATAATGATTCCCTTAAAATCTATTAGGTATGATCCCAAACAATTACAATGGGGTATAAATTTTTTAAGAGCGGATGCAAAAAATAATGAGTATAGTACCTTTACCAAAGTACCCCCTATTTTCAAAGCCTATGATTTAGGCTATATGGGTTTATTAAATTGGCCTGCAGCCACGCCAAGTTCAAAAAATAATATTATTTTTCTACCTTTTATTTCTGGTGCTAGCGGGGAAGATCAAGAAAATGGGAAAACGCTGAACACCAATGCTACCGGAGGTTTTGATGCAAAAGTAGCTTTAAACGCTTCATTGAATTTAGATTTAACCGTCAACCCCGATTTCTCTCAAGTTGAAGTTGACGAACAAGTTACAAACCTTACCAGATTCAATATTTTTCTTCCAGAAAAAAGAGGTTTCTTTTTAGAAAATTCAGACTTGTTTTCCAATTTTGGTATGCCCTTCATACGTCCCTTTTACTCCAGAACCATTGGACTTGATAAAGACGGTAATAAAATTCCCATTTTATTTGGTGCAAGAATGTCTGGAAATTTAAATCCCGCGACACGTATTGGTGTGATGAATATGCAAACTGGTAAACAAGGAAATTATTCAGCCGAAAATTTCACTGCCTTTACTTTGCAAAGAAGTGTATTGAAACGCTCCATTATAAAAACTTACTTTTTAAATAGAGAAAATTTTATTTCAGAAGCAGATGCCAAAAAAAATCCACTAGATAAATTTGGTAGAAATGCGGGGCTTACTTTTGAATATTCTAATACAGCTGGTACATTTAGTAGTTGGACTGACATACATAAATCTTTTAAGTCAGGTATTAATGACGATGATATTTATGCAACCACTGGCTTTATGACAAATTCAAAACACTGGTCTTATGTTACACTAATTGGTAGCCTAGGTAAAAACTACTATACCGATATGGGCTATGTGCAAGGTATTGATAATTATGATGCCATAAGAGATACGACTATACGTATTGGTTTTAAAAACTTATTCAATTCATTGAGTTATAGAATATTTCCCGAAAATGGACCCATTGGTAAAATGGTTTTAAAAGCTGAAAGTTTCACTACCCTACATCCCGATAATTCAATTAATCAAGCCGATAATAAATTAGGATCTGACTTTCAATTTAAAAATACCTCTCTTTTCAGTCTTGATTTAAAAAATACGATTGTTAACTTGTTATACCCTATTTCTTTTACCGACGGCGTTCCTTTGCCGGTTGGGAATTATAGCTTCAATCAGATTCAGGTAAAGTATACATCTGATTTGAGAAAGACTTTTGGAATAGAGAGTATATTGAATATTGGTCAGTTTTACAATGGCGAAGTAAAAGGAATTTCCATGGGTATTACCTACAGAAATCAGCCTCACTTTAAAGTATTATTAAGCGCTCAATTTAATAATATCGTATTTCCAAACCCTTATGGTAGTACCAATTTAGTATTGTTACAACCTAGAGTAGAGTGGAATTTTAGTACAAAACTTTTCTGGACCACTTTTGTACAATATAATACACAGAGTAATAACTTCAATATTAATAGTCGTTTGCAATATAGGTTCAAACCAATGAGTGACTTCTTCTTGGTTTACACCGATAACTACTTTACCGACCCTATGCTTAAAAATAAAAACAGGGCACTTATCTTTAAGTTCAATTATTGGTTTAATTTATAGGGCCCACTTCAAGAAATAATCAAGTTTTTTGGCATAAAACAAGTTCCCTTCCCTAACTTTTTAGATTTAGCATTAGCCGTTTGTACATTTTTTCAAAAAAATCTACAACTTATTAAGGCTGTTATAATTACATAGAGGATATTTGCACCCTAATGCAAAATCGATACCAGCGCCTTATCTATTTAATAAAAACATTCAGAAAGCTTGCTTTGCTTTCAGTACTGCTATTTCTTGAAAACAATACTGAAGCTCAAAATATATCAGAATTTCAGAAAAATTTTCAATTAAACATTCGCCCCACTTCAAGTCCCATTGTATTAGATGGAATTTTAGATGAGGCCGTTTGGAAAACGGCAGAAATAGCAAAAGATTTTACAAAAAAATATCCCAACAATGTGGGTGCACCAAAACAGCAGACTGAAGTGCTTACCACCTATGATGATAAAAATATTTATTTTGCATTTAAAGTTTATGCCAAAGAAGAGCAAATTATTAAAAGTTTAAAAAGAGATGTTGGATATGAAGGTTCTGATGGAATAGCTATTGTTTTAGATCCTTTGGGGCAAAAAACTAATGGATTCATTTTTGCTTTGACATCGAAAAATGTGCAATCAGAAGATGAACTCACCACCAATACAGAAGAAAAACTTTCTTATAGCTGGGATACTAAATGGAATGCTGCCACCAAAATGTATGCAGGATATTGGATAGGTGAAGTAGCCATTCCATTAAAGTCATTGCGATACAATGACAAGCAACAATTTTGGGGTATTAATTTTTTAAGAGGTGACTTACAAAGCAATGAATACAGTTGTTGGACTAAAGTGCCTCCCATTTTTAAATCCTATGACTTAGGTTACACTGGTGTTTTAAATTGGCCAACCGCTCCACCTAAATCTAGTACCAACAAAATAATTCTACCTTATATAACTGGCAATTCCACCACTGATGACGAAAATGGTAAAACACTCCAAAATTCAGGTAATGCAGGATTTGATGCTAAAGTTACTTTAAACTCTTCATTAAATTTAGATGTCACAGTGAACCCCGATTTTTCTCAAGTAGAAGTGGACCAGCAAGTAACTAACTTAACTCGTTTCAATATTTTCTTACCAGAAAAAAGAGCCTTTTTTTTAGAAAATGGTGATTTATTTTCTGCCTTAGGTAATTATTTTATTAGTCCATTTTATTCTAGAACTATTGGTTTAGACAAGCAAGGTAATACCATACCAATATTGCTCGGAGCAAGAATTTCTGGTAACTTAAATGCATCAACTAGAATTGGGATGATGAATATTCAAACAGGTGCTAAAGGAAATTATTCACCAGAAAATTTTTCAGCATTCACCATTCAAAAAAGATTTTGGCAAAGATCCTTACTCAAAACTTATTTTTTAAATAGAGAGAATTTTATATCTGATGTAGATCTTAAAAAAAATCCAATGGATCGATATGGAAGAAATGCAGGTATGACTTTGTCACTAGCCAATAACGAGGGAACCAAGAAAGCAGAAATTAGTTATCATCAATCTATTAAGCCAACCATTAATAATAAGGATGCATTTTTTGAAGCTTCTGTTGCTAGAACAATTAAAGATTGGCGCTTTTTTGGGCAAATGGGCAATGTGGGCAAAAATTATTATACCGACATGGGTTATGTTCAAAGAATTGATAATTACGATGCTTTAAGAGATACGACTATTCGAGTGGGTTTTAAAGATGCTTACGCTAATATAAGTAAAAGGCTATTTATAAAAAATGGAAAAATTGGTAGAATAGAATTTTCATTAGAAGAATTCGTAGTATTCAATGCAGATAATAGCTTTAGTGAAAATGAAAATACTTTTAAAATAAATACAGAATATAGAAATAGTTCAGGTTTGAAATTAACCTTCACCAATTCAAACCTTAATTTATTATACCCCACTAAGCCTGGTGATGGCTTACCACTGCCTTCAGGTACCTATCAATACAATCAATTCAATTTGATGTACTATTCCGACATGCGTAAATTGTTTAGCTGGAATTCAATGTTAACATTAGGGCAATACTATAATGGTAATATTACAGGTGTTGGAGCAGGTATTATATGGAGAAACCAACCCCATTTAAGTTTTTCATTGAACGCAGAAGTAGATAAAATTCAATTACCAAAAATTTATGGAAATAATAATTTGATTTTGATTGCCCCTAAGATGGAATATAACTTTAATACCAAATTATTCTGGACAACATTTGTACAATTTAACACTCAAACTAATAATTTCAATATCAATAGCCGCTTGCAGTTTAGATATAAGCCTATGAGTGACTTCTTCTTAGTCTATACAGATAACTACTTTACCGACCCGATGCTTAAAAATAAAAACAGGGCGCTTATCTTTAAGTTCAATTATTGGTTTAATTTGTGATAGCAAAGTAACCCTATGGGCAATTCCTTTTCAATTTCTGGCCAATATGTAGATATCCTTAAAAAACGTATCTACCCAGCAACTATTTCTGTAGAAAACGGAATTATTCAATCAATTGAGCCTATTGAATCTACTATTGAATCAACTCTACATTATCTACTACCTGGCTTTATAGACGCACATGTACACATTGAAAGTAGTATGCTAATTCCTAGCTCCTTTGCTAGATTAGCTGTGACACATGGCACCATTGGAACCATTAGCGACCCTCATGAAATTGCCAATGTATGTGGTATGGAAGGCGTACAGTATATGATTGACAATGGTAAAAAAGTACCCTTTCATTTTTTCTTTGGCGCACCTAGTTGTGTACCTGCCACAGTTTTTGAAACGGCAGGTGCTGCACTTAAAAGTGATCAAGTAGGCAGCTTATTATCCAACCCCGATATTTATTACTTAAGTGAGATGATGAATTTCCCGGGTGTCTTATTCAAAGACGAAGAAGTCATGAAAAAAATTGCTGCAGCACATAAAATTGGAAAACCAATTGATGGGCATGCACCAGGTCTAAGAGGCGAAGATGCCAAAAAGTATATTGAAGCAGGTATTAGTACCGATCATGAATGTTTTACCATAGAAGAAGCCTTGGATAAATTACAGCATGGGATGAAAATTTTAATTAGAGAAGGTAGTGCTGCTAAAAATTTTGAAGCATTGTTTGAATTAATTGAAGACCACCCTTCTATGATCATGCTTTGTAGCGATGATAAACACCCTGACAGTTTATTAGAAGGACATATTAATAGTTTATGTGCTCGCGCAGTAGCAAAGGGTATTGACCCCTTACTTGTTTTAAGAGTTGCCTGTATAAATCCAGTTGACCATTATAAATTACCTACAGGGAAAATGCAAGTTGGAGACGATGCTAATTTTATTGTGGTGGAAGATCTTATTTCTTTTAAAGTAAAGCAAACTTATATTAAAGGAAGCTTGGTAGCAGAGAATGGAAAATCATTTATTAAAGATGTAAAAGAGAAAGCCATCAATAAATTTGATGCAGCTACAATTCAAGAAACAGATATACAAATTTCTTTAAATGAATACCCTCAAGAAAATGGCTTAATTGCTGTCATTGAAGCTATCGATGGGCAGCTTATTACCAATAAATTATGGTTGAGTCCTAAATTAAAAGGAAATAAAATTATTTCCAATACTGAATCAGACATTTTAAAAATGGTGGTGTATAATAGATACTATTCTGCTCCCCCAAAAATAGCTTTTATTAAAAACTTCGGTTTTACAAATGGAGCCATCGCTTCCACCGTTGCGCACGATAGTCATAATATAATAGCGGTGGGTGTTTCTGATGCAGCTATAGTGCAGGCCATTAATTTAGTAATTCAAGAACAAGGAGGTATTAGTTGCGTGCATGATATTTCAACTAAAGTCATGGGGCTTCCTGTAGCAGGGCTCATGAGCTTGGAAGACCCTTATAAAGTAGCCGCTGACTATACCGCTATTGACTTAATGGCAAAAGATTTAGGCTCTAAGCTTGGCTCCCCTTTTATGACACTTAGTTTTATGGCATTATTGGTAATACCACATCTAAAATTGAGCGATAAAGGTATTTTTGATGGAGATCATTTTAAATTATTTTAAAATAGGAAAAGAAACTTAGATTTGAAAAAAAATAGAAACCATGGTACATCATTTAAGCGAAAAACATAGTTTAATAAGCAATTGGATTGCTGAATTAAGAGATGTAACTGTTCAAAATGACAGAATGCGTTTTAGAAGAAACCTAGAAAGAATTGGTGAAGTAGCTGCTTATGAAATGAGTAAGCTAATGCCTTCCAAAATACAGGCTACTAAAACTCCATTGGGAATACATCAATCAAAAGTATTAAATGAGCAACCTGTACTAGCTACAATATTAAGAGCTGGACTACCTTTGCATCAAGGCATGTTAAACTATTTTGATAAAGCGGATAATGCTTTTATATCAGCCTATCGCAAACATCATGATAATGGAAGTTTTGAAATAAGTATTGAATATTTAAGCTGCCCAGATTTAAACAATCGTATTGTTATAGTTTCCGACCCCATGTTGGCTACTGGGGCTTCCTTAATACAAACCATACATGCACTTACTAAAATTTACAAACCCAAAGAACTACATATTGTGGTAGCTATTGCTAGCAAAGAAGGCATTGAGAAAGTGCAAGCTGCATTAGGAAAAGAGATACCTATATGGTGTGGAGATATAGACGATACTCTAAACGATAAAAGCTATATTATTCCAGGCCTGGGCGATGCAGGCGATCTTGCTTACGGCACTAAAATGCAATCCTAAAACCTTCTAGATTAATACTAGTTCGTACCTTTAACAAAAATATCATTTGCTTAAAGAACTCATTTTAGCTATTCGTGCCTATTTTTCAGCACACCAATTTATTCTTCAACATAAGTTATGGAAGTGGATGATAATACCCGGTATTATTTACGCTTATTTATTTTTAGTAGGCATGAACTACTTTAGTCAATCATCTAGTTTTTTTATTGAAGCTATAATTTTAAGAACAGGTTTAAAATCTTGGGTAGATAATTTAAGCAGCGATTTAATTGGCTTTTTTATTACTATGGGTAGTTTTTGGTTATGGTTTACCTTACTATTATTTTATTTCGCTTTATTTAAATATCTATTTCTCTTTTTATTTGCCCCTTTCTTTTCTTATTTTCATTTACGTATCGAGGCCATTAATAAAAACGAAATTTTTGTATTTAAATCAAAAGCCTATCAAAAATTATTACTGAGGGCATGGTTATTAAATGTCACAAATTTATTATGGCAAACAGTTTACCTTATTCCTATTGTCCTCATCTGTACGTTGCCAATTGTAGGTTGGTTTACTCCTTTTTTTACTATCATTTTAGAATGCTATTTCTTTGGCTATGCGATGCTTGATTATGGCTTGGCTACAGAAAAACAAAATAAAGTAGCATCCGCTACCTATGTCAATAATCACAAGGGTTTACCCATTGGTAATGGACTTATATTTTATATCATTCACATGTTACCTATCATAGGTTGGATTACTGCTCCTTTTTATTCACTCATAGCAGCACAATTAAATACCCAAGAACTTAAAGACAAAGAACTATGAGCAAAGGAAAAGTTTTTTTACTACCTATGATTTTACATGAAGAAGGTTGGGATGCCTTACCTAGTGATTTAGTAAAATGGATTGGGGCGTGTGACGCATTCTTTGTAGAGGAAGAAAAAACTGCGAGACGTTTTTTCAAAAAATTATGGAAAGAAATGGTGATAGATAATTATGTATGGTATCCCATTCATAAAGTAGAGGAAGCGCAAATTAAGGCCTTTAAAGACTTACTAAGCAAAGGAAAAAATATTGGTATTATTTCTGAAGCAGGTTGTGCGGGTATTGCCGATCCAGGTCAAATATTAGTAGCCGCTGCACAAGAGATGGGAATTGATGTGAAACCCTATACTGGACCTTCTTCTATTTTATTGTCTTTAATGGCTAGTGGTATGAATGGTAATTTATTTCAGTTTCATGGCTATTTACCCATTGATATTACAGAGCGAAAGAAAAAAATTCAATCATTAGAGGCCGATGCCATTCAAAGAAATTGCACACAATTATTTATTGAAACACCTTATCGTAATAACCAATTACTTGAAACTATTTTAAGTACTTGCAAGCCTCAAACAAAACTATGCATTGGCGTAGATATTACAGGTCCAAACGAGTCTATTGTAACAGCCACCATTGCACAGTGGAAATCAAAATTACCGGAGTTACATAAAAAATTAGTTATTTATTTAATAGGAACTTAGTGTATTCCAATTTTCTTTACACTTACAGAAAAGTATTTACCGCAACAAAAGAATTGAAAAAATGACTTAGTATGCTGGATGGAAAAAACGCCTAAGCATTTCAGAGCAGCCCATCCCCTATTATTTATATCAATAATTCTTTTAGCAGGAATTGTATTTGCCAAACTATTTGTACAAACTCTTATTCTACTAAATATTAGAGAAGTAAGTTATTTATTAATATTATCATTGGTTCTTTTACAATTCATTATAACTCGCTCTAGTATTGACAACACTACTATAACTATTATTCGCCCTAATTCAAAAATGATAGAAGGCATTATAATTTACCTTATGCTTTTTAGCTGGGGTGTTTTACTTTTTTTTCTTACCAAAGAAAAAAACTTATTTCAAATTCCTTATCCTAAAAAATTTATTACTTATTGTAGAAATTATGTGATTAAAAAAATTAATGCAAGCATTCTTTCTTCGCAGTCAAATGCATTTGCAAAATCATTGTTATTAGGTGTCAAGTCCAATGCTAATAAAGAGTTACTAAATGCCTACAAACAACTAGGTATAATACATATAGTGGCCATTAGTGGCATGCACCTTGATATTATTTTTAAAAATATATTACGAGTTACCAGCTGGCTTCCTCGAAAAAAAATATTAAAGGCAGTAGAGCTGCTCTTAGTACTTGGCAGTGTTTGGACCTATACACTCATGGCTTTTGCAAGCCCTTCCATTGTAAGAGCCTCTGTATTTTTTAGTATTTACTATATAGGTAAATTTAGCGAGGCTAGTTCTTTTACTTTAAATGTGATAGCAGGAGGAATTTTAATATTTCTTTTGTTTGATATAAAAAATATAGAAAATATGGGTTTGCAACTATCCTATGCTGCTGTCCTAGGCATTCATTTATTCTATCCTTTATTAAATAAAATGATGCCCATGGACAATCCTATCTTAGTTTTTTTATGGAGTAATTTATGCATTAGTATAGCGGCACAATTAACTACACTGCCTATTTTACTTTATTATTTTCACCAACTATCTTCCATGGTACTTATTAGTAATTTTATCATGGTACCCTTAAGTACCCTTCTTTTATATGCATTAGCCCTTTTAGTCATTACGCCAAACTTGATGGGGTTATCAAAATTTATGGGGCAAATAATAGAAAAATATATAATAGGTATAAATAAAGCAATTAGCTATTTAAATACCCTACCAATAAATCGCCCCTTACTCATTACATTCGGTCTAGCAGAACTGGGTCTTTTTTACATAGCAATACTAATTATTTATGCTTGGCTATATGTAAAAAGCACTCATTGGTTACTGTATTTAACAGGGCTATTTTGCTGCTATTCGATCATAAAGTTATTCAGTACGGGCTAATTTTTGTGGAAAAGCTAAAGGAAACAAAAAAATGGAAGGGCTTACCTTTACTTATGGAAAAGAAAATAAAATCAGCCTTAATTTCAGTTTTTTACAAAGATGGTTTAGCGCCCTTAGCTAAAACCTTACATGCTTTAAATATTACTATTTATTCTACAGGAGGTACACAACAATTCATTGAAGAATTAGGTATTCCTTGTATAGGAGTAGAAAGCGTAACTGGGTACCCTTCAATTTTAGGAGGAAGAGTGAAAACATTACACCCTTCAATTTTTGGGGGCATCTTAGGGAGAAGATATGAAAACCAAGATGTAAAAGAAATGGAGCAGTATAAAATACCTACTATAGATTTAGTGATAGTAGACTTATACCCTTTTGAAGAAACATTAAAAAATACTGACGAAGAAAAATTAATCATAGAAAAAATTGATATTGGTGGCCCTTCAATGATTAGAGCGGCTGGTAAGAATTTTAGAGACTTAGTGGTCATTGCTGCCAAAGACGATTATTCAAAATTGAATCAAATACTAATTGATCAAAAAGGAACTACTACCATAGAGCAAAGGAAATCCTTTGCTGCTAAAGCTTTTGAAGTTGTAATGCATTATGATGTAGCCATTAGTAATTATTTTAACCCAGCGAACGGTAAGGTTTTAAGGTATGGAGAGAACCCGCATCAGGTAGCTACTTTTTATGGCAACTTAGAAAACTGGTTTAAACAATTACATGGCAAAGAATTATCTTATAATAATTTGGTAGATGTAGATGCGGCCATTGCTTTAATAGGCGACTTACCCCAAATAAGTTTTGCCATTATCAAACATACCAATGTATGTGGTGTAGCTAAAAGAAAGACTGTTTTTGAAAGTTGGCAGGCTGCTCTTGCGGGTGACCCAGAAAGTGCTTTTGGGGGCGTACTTGTTACCAATGCAATTATTGACGTAGCCACTGCAGAAGCCATTCAAGAAATATTTTTTGAAGTATTAATTGCACCTGGATTTGACCCTGCTGCCTTCGTTATTTTATCGGCTAAGAAAAATAGAATTTTATTAGAATTGAAAAAAGAAATAAGCTTTAACCCCACACAAAAAAAATCTATTCTCAATGGTATCTTAGAACAAGGATTAGATAACGGTAATTATAGCAAATGGGAAGAAGTAGGCGCAAGGCCAAGTTCTGAAAAAGAAAAAGAAGACTTAATTTTTGGAAATATTATTTGTAAGCATTTAAAAAGTAATGCCATTGCTTTAATTAAAAACAATCAATTAGTAGGTAAGGGTTGTGGTCAAACGAGCAGAGTAGATGCACTTCGACATGCGATTGAAAAAGCTAAACAATTTAAATTTGATTTAAAGGGTGCTAGCCTAGCATCAGATGCCTTTTTCCCTTTTGATGATTGCGTTAGAATTGCACATGAGGAAGGAATTGAAGCTTATATTCAACCTGGTGGCTCTGTTAGAGATAAAGACAGCGTTGCTTATTGTATCGCCAATGGACTTGCTATGGTAATGACAGAACAAAGACATTTCAAACATTAAGCAAAGCCCCATGGCTAATCAAAAAAAAGCATATTTAGCCTTAAGTGTTACAAGTATTGTTTGGGGAACCACTTGGGTTGCAAGTAAAATGGGTATTTCACATATGCCCGCTTTTGAACTAGCCAGTATTCGTCAGTTTTTAGGAGGCAGTATTTATGTGAGCTTTTTTTTATTGAGGGGCGAAGGCTTTCCCACTAAAAAACAATTTCTTTGGTTAATTCCAATGGCTTTTTTAATGTTTGTATCCTCTAATGGCATTGCTACATATGGTTTACAATTTATAACTAGTGGACTTGCTGCCTTAATTGCAGCATTATATCCTTTATCAGTGGTACTTATTGAAAGATTTTATTTTAATGCCATTAAAATTACACCGCAAACAATGATTGGCCTGCTATTAGGTCTTTTAGGTATTGCCTTTATTTTTTATAAGGATAGTTTATTAGTTCATGGTACACACTATGCCTTAGGTGTAGGTTTATCTTTATTTGCAATGATTACTTGGAGTGTAGGTTCAATTATTATAGCAAGAAATAAAATTGATATAAATGCATATTACTCCATTGGATGGCAAATGCTTATTAGTGCTGTCACCATGGGTCTATTTACATTGTATACGGGAAATTATATTGCACTTCATGAAATACCCGCTATATCTTGGGGCGTTATTATATATATGGTCATTGGTGGATCGGTCTTTGCCTTTATTTCTTTTATTTATAGCATGAAGCATTTAAATCCTGCCATTGCATCGCTATACGCCTATATCAATCCTATTGTTGCTATTTGGGTAGGCTCCTTACTTTTAAATGAAGAAATGAGCTTCACTAGTATTGTAGGTACAATATGCACCCTAATAGGTGTATATTTAGTCAATAGAAGTTTAAAAAATCAGAAAGATCCGGTGGAAGCTATTTCTGATGCAGATGGCATGTAATAATAAAGTTGAAATATAATTTTATTTCTTATGTCCTTCTTTCCAAAGCTGATTAAATGTTTTTGCAGGAAATTCCAAAGGGGCTCTATAATTGGACCAGCCCTTAAACATTTTATTAATGACCCAATTTTTTATGGGGGCAGTGCCTTGGTTCATTAGTCTTCTATTCATAGAAGTTTGTTTCCAAGCTTTCCATGCAAATTTTTCAGCAAAATTTGCTTCCCCAATATCCACAGACTCTTTTCTATTCTCCAAAAGTAACTCGTGTAAATTTATTTTAACGGGACATACTTCAGTGCAGTTTCCACATAAACTAGAAGCATAACTTAAATGTTTGTAGTCATGCATACCTCTTAAATGAGGAGTAATCACACTACCAATAGGTCCACTATAAGTAGTATCGTAAGCATGACCTCCAATATTTTTATAAATAGGACAAGCGTTTAAACAAGCTCCACATCTTATACAATAAAGTGCTTCTCTACTTTTTGCATTTGCTAGTAAGTCGGTGCGTCCGTTATCAAGTAAAATAACATACATCTCTTCAGGGCCATCTGTTTCATCTTTTTGTCTAGGACCTGAAATAATACTATTATAAACTGTTACTTGTTGTCCAGTACCATAAGTAGCTAATAAAGGCCAAAATAAACCAAGGTCAGCAATAGATGGAATCATTTTTTCAATACCTACTATGACTATATGAGTTTTAGGCCAAGCTGCTGATAACCTTGCATTACCTTCATTTTCTGTTACTGCAATAGCACCTACGTCGGCAATCAAAAAATTTGCACCTGTTACACCTATCTCTGCTTGAACATATTTTTCTCTTAAATTTTTTCTAGCCACCAAAGTTAATTGCTCTGGTGTTAAATTAATATCGGTACCTAATTTTTCAGCAAATAATTTAGCTACATCCTCTTTGCTTTTATGCATAGCAGGTGTCACAATATGATAGGGCGCTTCACCATCCATTTGCTGAATGTATTCTCCTAAATCGGTCTCCACACTTTCAACGCCTATCGATTCTAAATAATTGTTTAAATGAATTTCTTCAGTGACCATGCTCTTACTTTTCACAATTGATTTGCAATTGTTTTTTTCACAAATCTCTCCGATAAAATTTAAAGCCTGTTCACTGTCTTCAGCCCATAATACTTTAGCTCCTCTTTTAGTAATCTGCTCTTCGAATTGATTAAGATATATATCTAAATGTTCAATAGCATCCCATTTCTTATTTTTGGCTAATTCTTTGACGCGATTTAATTCCGTGAATTGTTCCTTACCCTTAGGTACCACAGCATTGTACTTACCAATATTAAAGTTAATTTTTTTATGGTGAGCTTTATCAAGCGCTTTAGCGGTGCTTTTTTCAAGAAAAGAGGCTGCGTAGATACTCTGCATGAGGACAAAAATAGCTATTTATTTTTAAGATGCTTCGCTGTAGCATCCAAGGTCTCATAAAATGTTTCCCCATACTTTCTAACAATGGACTCCTTTAAAAACTGATAGGCTGGTACTTTTAATTTCACACCCAAGGAACAGCCCGATTTACATAAATCTTCACGCGGCTCATAGTTTACATATTCCATTTTTGGATCCTGCTTACTTTTCTGAATTTTTATTGGGAATAAATGACAGCTAAGGGGCTTCTTCCAAGGAATCTTGCCGTCGTTATAGGCTTGCTCAAAGGCACACTTGATAACACCTTTCTCTTTATAACCATAAGCGCAAATGGCTCCATTGATGGTAGGAGTTACCCAGCCAAATTCGCGATCATATAAATAAGGACCTACTTCTTTTACCTCTTTAATACCTTCCTTAGTCATATAAGGTTTTACTTTTTCATAATACTTCTTCACATATTCTTTCTCTTTATTTTCCAGTGGCGCACCTGCATCTCCATCTTCACAACAGGCCCCCTTACATTTAGATAAATCACATACAAACTGTTCTTCCACAAGTAAATCGCTCACTAAAACATTATCAATAATAATCATTAGAAAAATTTATAGGATAAAGATATCATTTTTTCCATCTAAAAGTATTCAAAATATGCTGGATATCTTCTAGCAAAAATGCATTAACAGGCGCTAAGGAATCCTGATTAGGTGTTGCATCATAATACAAGGCCCCTCTAAAAAAATGATGCGTAGAATCGGTTAGAAAAAATTGATAGGGCGTTGCTACTTCTCCACCGATGGTAAAAAGAATACCTTCCACACCTTGTGAATTTTGAAAAAGGGAATCGCTTATAGAGCTAGCCCTATTATTGTGATTATTGGCAAAAGTATACGCATCCCTAATTAAAGTATCTAATTGTTTTGCCTGCATGGCTACATAACTTACATAGATAGTAGCTTCTTGACTCGGGAAACGTATATTCAGCCATTTACCTTTTTGAAGGCCTGTTCTTTGCTTATTTACATCTTCATCTATTACAGCATACTTTGGATATTCAAAACTATAAGGTGTATTTGTTTTATTAAAAACCTGATAGGACTTTACAGGAAAAGAAATTTTAGAATAGCCTTTATTTTTGATGGTATAAGGACTATTACAAGCTGCTGTAAATAATATACAAGAAAATAAAGCAAAAACAAATACGCCATTTAGTTTAACCATGTTCAATATTTTGAGTTGGTAATGGCGTAATAATTAATTGAATTTTATGAATTCTATTTTTTTGAATTTCAAGTACAGTAAAACTAAATTGCTTGAACTTTACCACTTGCTGTAATGTAGGGAAGGCGCCTGCTAATTCTAAAAATAAGCCTGCTACAGTATCGCTTTCTCCTTTTACAGTATCAAAATAGTTAGTGGCAATTTCGATAAAATTACAAAAGTCAATAATGGTTGTTTTGCCTTCAATGATATAATGATATTCATCTATTTTTTTAATCATGGACTCTTCCTCGTCAAATTCATCTTTTATATCCCCCACTATTTCTTCTAATATGTCCTCAAGTGTAATAATACCACTCGTTCCACCAAATTCATCCACTACAATAGCAAAGTGAATTCTTTTTGATTGAAACTCTTTTAATAAATCTTCAATCATTTTTTGCTCATGTACAAAAAAAGCGGGGCGTATTAATGGTTTCCAGTCATAGTCTGCATTTTCACCAATATGGGGGATGATATCCTTGGTATGAATAATACCTGAAATACTATCTAAGTCTTCTTTGTAAATAGGAAAACGGCTATAATTATGTTCTTTAATATGCGCTAACAAATCATTAAATGGGATGGAAGCATCTACCCCACAAACATCTAATCTTGTTTTCATAATTTGTTTAACAGAAATATTTCCAAACTTTACAATACCTTTTAAAATATTTTTTTCATTGGCTTGATTACTGGGTGAAGTGGTTAATTCTATAGCATGGTCTAATTCTTCCATACTATAAGAACTACCAAGTCTTTTTTGCTCTAATTTTTTTTCAATTAAATTGGTATACTTAACCAATAGGCCACTTGGTTTTGAAAAAATTATATAAACAACTTGAATAATGAAACCAAAATCTTGGGCAAAACGAATGTTATTTTGAGTAGCCATTACTTTGGGTAAAATTTCACCAAAAAATAAAAGTAGCAATGTAACTGCTATTACTTTAATAATAAATTCTAAACCTGGAAAAGAGATAGCATCAAAAATAAAAAAATGATCAATTAAAATATTGGCAATTAAAATAATACAAATATTAATAAAGCTATTGGCAATGAGCATAGAACTCAATAACTTTTTAGGATCCTCCAATAAAGCGACAATTCTTTGAAAGGGTTTAAAATGTTTTGTTTTTAAAACTTGTATGTCTTTATAAGACAATGAAAAGAAGGCAACTTCCGATCCTGCTATGACAAAGGAAAGGAATAATAAAATAAAGATTAAAATAAATAAACCACTGTCTTGTTGCAAACTAGCCATATTGGCTGTAAGTAAAGCAAATAAAGGTTTCGAGTGATATTCCAAAGTGGATGAGTTTATGAGGGGAAGTTACCAATTTTACAAAGAAAAACCTGATTTCCCCTTATTCAGGGCCATTTTTAAAAAATCGTTAACGATTTTAGGAAATGGATACTTCTTAAACCCATCTTTTTTTACCCATAAAGCTTTTGCAAAAAGAGCTGGCTTTCTATTTAAGTTTATGATAATAAATCTTGCCTGAATTTCTTGATGAGTAAGTGTTTGTTTATACATAGAAGAAGGAAGTAGGGAAATAATATTTTTTGTTGAAAGTGCTAATGGCTCCAAAATAAATTTTTGAACATATTTTGAATCCATGACTATGGGTTTTTCATTTTCAATTAAATAAAACTGATATAAATTTGACCAGATATCGCCCTCCCCTCTTTTTTGAATTAAGTATTGTTCATCGTGTCTAAAAATTAAAAAATCAAAAAACCTTTTTTTCTTTTGAATAGTTTTTAATTTAACAGGTAATAGGTTTACTTGGTTTTGTGTAAAGGCTATACATTTTTTTTGCATAACACAGCTAGGACATTGAGCTGACATTGGTTTGCAAACTGTCGCACCAAAATCCATTAGGGCTTGATTATAAATTCCTGCCTGCGTTTTGGATAAATTTTCGAAAGCAATTTTATTAAAAATGGCAATGCCTTCTTTGGTATCAATGGGGGTGGCAATCCCATAAAATCTTGAAAAAACCCTGAACACATTTCCATCTACCACTGCATGTGGTAAATTATATGCGAAAGAGGCGATGGCAGAAGCTGTATAAGGCCCAACCCCTTTCAATAATAATAAACCTTCATAGCTGTTTGGAAATTTTCCTTTGAACTCTTTTACAATTTGCCTGGCTGTAAATAATAAATTTTTACAACGATTATAATACCCCAACCCTTCCCAAAGTTTAAATACTTTTTCATCTTTGGCTGCTGCCAAATGAAAGATAGTGGGAAAGTTTTTTAGAAACTTTTCATAGTAAGCCCAGCCTTGTTCGACCCTGGTTTGTTGTAAAATAATCTCACTTAGCCATATTTTATAGGGATTTTTCTCTCCTTTCCAAGGCATTGGTCGATAATTCTCATTTTCATTCCACTTTAATAGTAATTGTGTAAAGGAGCTTGGCATAAGGACAAAAATGGATTAAAATCGGTGAAATACATTCAAATTTGACAGAATTTCAGTTATTATACATTTAGATAATATTATATATAAATAATTTATATGTATATAAGCTTAGAATTATGGGCTAAAATGGATAAAAATATTGGAATATAGTTGTAGAAAGGTAAAATTTAATTTATTTTTAATACCGAACACCAAAATTAAACTTCATGAGAAAGTCTGATCTTATCAATCAAATTTCTGAAAAAACTGGAATCCCTAAAGTGGACGTATTAGTTACTTTAGAAACTATGTTTAAGGAAGTGAAAGAAAACTTAGCGAACGGCCAAAACATATACATACGTGGCTTTGGCAGCTTTATTACTAAGAAAAGAGCCGCTAAAATTGGACGAAATATTAAAATGAATATTGCCGTTCAAATTCCTGAACATTTTATTCCTGCATTCAAACCAGCAAAAGAATTTGTAAACGAGGTTAAAAGCAAACTTAAGTAACTTACCTTTGCGAGAAATTGACCTATTTTGAAGAAACCACAGATTATTGTTGTTTTTGTTGGCTTGCTTTTAGTAAGCATCCTTTACTTTTTAGTCCCCAAATCTAAAAAACCTGATTCTTCAGGATCTAGCCAAGTAGCTGTAAATGAAGAACTTAGCTCTAAATCTATTGTAGATGGCGCTAAATTAAATCTCAATGCAGATCAGAAAATTGCCTTATTATCAATTGAAAATCAATTAGTTAGATCTAAATCGGTAGCCGATAGTTTAACTGCTTATAAAAAGCTTATTCAATATTGGGCAGATTCGGCTCAGCGCATTGAACCTTATTTATATTATACTTACAGTGCTGCTTTGTTGGAAAATACTGAAAAAAGCCTCACTTTTGCAGCCCAGCTGTTGGTAAATAACTTAACAACACCTGATGCACCACCTGCCCTTCAGAAATGGATGGCAATAAATGCAAAAGTTCTTTTAGAGAAAGCATTGGTTATCAATCCTATAAATGATACATCAAAAATAAATTTAGGAGCCTGCTATTTGTTTGGAAATATTTCAGACAATCCTATGCAAGGTATTTTAAAGGTGAAAGAAGTAGTGGACAAAAATCCTCAAAATACTTATGGCCAACTTATTTTAGCATTAGGGGGTAAGAAATCGGGACAGTATGAAAAAGCCATCGAACGTTTTTTAATTATCGTAGGTCTTGAACCCAATAACATCGAAGCCATGGTGAACCTGGCAGAATGTTATGAATTGATCAACCAAAAAAATAGCGCCATTGAGTGGTATACCAAAGTGAGAGAAAAGGTAAATATACCCGCAGCGAAAGAAGCAGTGACTAAAAGAATTCAAGAATTAAAGAAATAACATTTTATAACAAAAATTATTCGACATGCCTTGTGGTAAAAAAAGAAAGCGTCATAAAATTGCGACGCACAAAAGAAAGAAACGTTTAAGAAAGAATCGTCATAAGAAAAAGAACAAATAGTTCTCTATTCTAAAGCAAGCGTATTTAATAAACTAAATACGCTTGCTTTCTTTTCAAATCACACACCACTTATCTACTAAGCAACTTTACTTTACCTTTTCCTTCCTTTGTAAAGTGGATGTGTCTCAAATAAATAAAACAGCAGTTCCGCTTTTTCGTGGGCTACCTGTATTTAAAAGTTGCTATCGTGAACAAAGATTTAATTATTAATAGCTCCCTAGATGGAGTTGAAATTGCCTTGTTAGAGGAAAAAAAGTTAGTTGAAATACATAATGAAAAACTAGATGCGCGTTGGTCTGTAGGAGACTTATATTTAGGTAAAGTCAAAAAAATTATTCCTGGGCTAAATGCCGCCTTCGTTGATGTGGGCTTCGAAAAAGATGCCTTTTTGCATTACACCGACCTTAGTCCTTATATCAAATCAATTATAAAGTTTACACAACAGGCCACTGCCGATGAAAATAATCAATTTGATTTTAATAAATTTCAGTCGGCTCCTGAAATTGTAAAAACAGGAAAGATTAGCGAAGTACTCAATGGCAAGCCCACTATTTTAGTGCAAATTTTAAAAGAACCTATTGCTGCAAAAGGTCCAAGACTTACTTGTGAGATTTCATTAGCTGGTCGTTTTGTAGTGCTTACGCCATTTAATGAAATTGTAGCCGTTTCTAAAAAAATTCTTTCAGGTGAGGAACGCAAACGCTTACAAAAAATATTTGAAGCAGTAAGACCTAAAAATTTTGGAGTTATTGTTAGAACTGCTGCGGAAGGAAAGTCCACTGCAGAATTACACGAAGATTTATTAACCCTTACAAAGAACTGGAAAAACATTCAATCTAATTTGAAAGGAGCATTACCTCCCACAAGAATTATGAATGAAGAAAGTAAAACCACTAGCATACTTAGAGATTTATTAAATGAAGACTTTAATAAAATTGTTGTCAATGATAAAAAGATATTTGATATCACTTTAAGTTATTTACAAAGAATAGCGCCTCAAAAAGCTAATATCCTTTCAATGTATACCGGCGATCAAGAAATTTTTGATCAGTATGGTATAACTAAGCAAGTAAAATCTTCTTTTGGCAAAACTGTAAATTTAAATAGTGGTGCTTACTTAATTATTGAACATACAGAAGCACTACATGTAATTGATGTGAACTCTGGCTTTAAAAGTGTTAGTAATAACCAAGAAGAAAATGCATTACAAACAAATTTAGAAGCGGCAGAAGAAATTGCTAGGCAATTAAGACTGAGAGATATTGGGGGTATTATTGTCGTTGATTTCATTGACATGAAACTTCCTGAAAACCGCAAAAAAGTACAAGAGGCCTTAGAAGAATTCATGAAGACAGATAGAGCAAGACACACCGTACTTCCTATTTCAAAGTTTGGTTTATTGCAAGCAACACGTCAAAGAATTAGACCTGAAGTCAATATCAATACTTCAGAAGATTGCCCTGCTTGTGCTGGTTCAGGTAAAATCACCTCTGCCTTATTATTAGAAGATGAGATGGAGAAGAAAATAGCATATTTAACAACACATGGCCATAAGTCATTGACAATTTTGGTACATCCAATTATTCATTCACATTTAACCAAGGGTATTTTCACTAGTATCATTAAGCGTTGGAAAAAGAAGTATAAGATTAAATTAAGCTCCCAGGCCTCTAATAATTGTCATTTAGTAGAATACCGATTCTTAGACGATCAACAAGAAGAGATCAAGTTCTAAGGAAATTTCGGCTTTTACTTGACTTGGTTTTATTTTTGCCATTATCTTTACTACAATATCTTAAATACATGAGTAAATCTAAATCTGCTTTCTTTTGTAATAATTGTGGATATGAGTCTACAAAGTGGGCTGGCAAATGTCCTTCTTGCAATGAGTGGAATACGTTTACTGAAGAATTAATTGATAGTGGTAAGGAAAAAGAAAGTACATGGGAGGAGTATCATACGAATCAAAAAGGCACAACTGTTATTGCCATTAATGAAGTTAATAGTTTATCAGAAAAAAGAATTGATAGCGGCGACGCTGAATTAAACAGAGTATTAGGAGGCGGTATTGTACTTGGCTCTATTATACTTGTTGCAGGCGAACCCGGTATTGGGAAAAGTACTTTGTTTTTACAACAAGGTCTTTTAATGAAAGAGCAAGTGGTATTATATATCAGCGGTGAAGAAAGTATTCAACAAATAAAAATGCGCGCCGATAGATTAAATATCAAAAATGATCAATTTTTTCTTTTAACTGAAACGCATACAGCAGCCATTTTTAAAGCTATTAAAAAATTAAAACCTACAGTAGTTATTGTCGATTCTATACAAACCCTGGAATCCAATGTTATTGAAGCAGCAGCGGGCAGCGTTTCTCAAATAAAACAAACGGCTGCTGAGTTTCAACGCTTTGCCAAAGAAACAGGCACCCCCGTTTTTTTAATTGGACATATTACCAAAGAAGGAACCATTGCAGGACCAAAAATATTGGAGCATATGGTGGACACCGTACTACAATTTGAAGGAGATAGACATTACGCCTATAGAATGTTACGCACTTTAAAAAATAGATTCGGTGGTACTAGTGAACTAGGTATTTACGAAATGACTAGTGAGGGTATGAAAGTAGTAACGAACCCCTCTGCTTTTTTAATAGCTCAAAGAAATGATGCATTAAGTGGTAGCACTATTGCAGCTTCTATGGAAGGCATGCGTCCTTTATTAATAGAAGTTCAAGCATTGGTAACACAAAGCGTTTATGGAACTCCGCAAAGAACTGTTACTGGTTTTGATTTAAGAAGGCTACAACTTTTATTAGCCGTCTTAGAAAAAAGAGGTGGGTTTGCTTTTGGCATGAAAGATGTTTTTGTAAATATTGCAGGGGGCTTAAAAATAGAAGATCCTTCCATGGACTTAGCCATTATACTCGCTTTGCTTTCATCTTTTGAAGACCTTCCACTTCCTCAAGGAATTTGCTTTGCAGGCGAAGTAGGCCTGAATGGAGAAATTAGAGCAGTGAATAGAATCCAACAAAGAATTGCAGAGGCAGAAAAATTAGGCTTTGAGAAAATAGTTATATCAAGTTTTAACCAAAAAGGAATTGATACTAAAAAATTAACGATTCGCGTTGTGGCAGTAGAAACAGTGGAAGAAGCCTATAAGCTCTTCTTCAATGCCTAATTATAAATTCATTAGATTCCCATTCATAAAACATATTCTTAATTATCTTCAAGCATATAGCGTAGGATTTTTTCATTTATTCTACCCACACATTTGTATGCATTGCGGTAATGAAGAACTAGCAGCAGCAAATGTTTTATGTGCAGCTTGTGAAAAAAATTTACCCTACACCCATTTTTTACCTATTGAAAAAAATAGCATTGAAAAAATATTTTGGGGAAGAGTTTCCTTGCATGAAGCAGGTGCCAGTTTATTTTTCACAAAGGATAGTATTGTGCAGTCTTTGATTTTTGCATTAAAATATAATAATCAAAAAAAAGCAGGTAGACTGCTAGGGAATATTATTGGAAAAGACATTCTAAATAGCCAAAGGTTTAAAAATATTGATTGCATGATTCCCATTCCACTTAGTAAAAAGAAACAAAGGGAAAGAGGTTATAACCAAGCCCTTATAATTTGCGAAGGTATTCAAGAAAAAATTCCACATATTCAAATTCTTCCATTAGTGTTGAAGCATAAAAATGCTGTTAGTCAAACTAGTAAGGATAGAATTCAAAGAACACAACTAAGCTCTAAAAGCTATTCTATCATTGACAAAGGTCAAATAGATAAAAAGAATATCTTAATAGTAGATGATGTCATTACTACAGGAGCCACTATTGAATCTGTATGTAAGTATATTTTAAGCGAGGCTAGGCCACAATCCCTGAGCGTGGTGGCTGCCGCCTATACGATCTAGTCAACTTTTTCTAAATAATTTTGTTATATTTAATGTTCAATATTTAAAAGAAATAAACAAAAATATAATTTCCTATGAAAACATTATTAAGCATTTTAGTTATGGCAACTGTACTAACTACTAACGCACAAAGCATACATAGCTTTACCGTTAAAAGCATTGATGGTAAGAATTTAAACTTAGCCGACTTTAAAGGCAAAAAAATATTAATCGTAAACACTGCCTCAAAATGCGGCTACACTCCTCAATACGAAGGGCTAGAAAAAGTATATGAGCAGTACAAAGATAAATTAGTCATTCTTGGATTTCCTTGTAACCAATTTGGTGGACAAGAGCCAGGTAGCAATGAAGAAATAGTTGCTTTTTGCAAAAAGAATTATGGTGTTAGCTTCCCTTTAGCTGATAAAATTGATGTGAAGGGAGATAATATCGCACCTATTTACCAATGGCTTACCATGAAGTCAAAAAATGGAATTTTAGATGCAAGTATTTCTTGGAATTTTAATAAGTTTTTAATTGACGAGAATGGCAAAATGATTGCTTATTTCCCAAGCAATGTCAAACCCGATAGCGAGTCTATTTTGTCTTATTTAAAATAATTGTATAGCCCCTGTTTTTTAGCCGGCTTTATAAACTATCCATTATCTTCGTTGCATGTTATTTAGCGAAGTCATAGGACAGGAGGCATTAAAAAAGCAATTGATTCACTTAGTAGAACAAAAAAGGCTAAGTCATGCTTTATTATTTGCTGGCCCAGAAGGCGCTGGTGCCCTGCCTTTAGCTATTGCTTTTGCTCAATATATAGTGAGTATTCCCACTACCAATGAAAATGCGGCTGATTTATTTGGAGTGGCTTCAACAGAAGTTAAAGAAGATGTTTTTTACACACCAGATCAAATAGAAAATTTACCAGCTTATCATAGAGCCTGTAAACTCATGCATCCCGACTTACATTTTTCATTCCCCTCTATTACAGAAAAGCCAGGACAAAAAAATATAAGTGCAAATTATATTGAAGAGTGGAGAGAATTTATCATCGGTTATCCGTATGGCAATGTTTTTGATTGGTTACAATTTATAAAAGCCGAAAATAAACAAGGCAATATTAGCGCAGATGAATGCACGGAAGTGATAAAAAAATTATCTTTTAAAAGTTTTGAAAGCGCTTACAAAGTACTTGTAATGTGGATGCCCGAATACTTAGGCAAGGAAGGTAATAAACTTTTAAAATTAATTGAAGAACCCCCAGACAATACCATAATTATTTTAGTAGCAACGAGTGAAGAAAATATTTTACCTACTATTTTAAGCAGATGTCAATTTATTAAAGTGCCTCGATTAACAATTAATGAAATTGAAGCAGCATTAATTCAGAAAGGACAAATTGAAAAAGAAAAAGCAGCACAGATTGCTTCTATGTCGGATGGCAATTATAGAGAAGCCCTACATTTATTACAACATAGTGATGCAGACTACTTAAGTCAAATAAGAGAATGGTTAAATGCAATTTTGAAAAATGGACCAGTAGCACAGGTGAAATGGGTAGATGAGGCTAGTAAAATGGGTAGGGAGCCGCAAAAGCAGTTTTTAAAGTATTTTAACCATTTATTGGAGCAAAGTATTCGTTTAAAAATTTTAGGAACCGACCTGCCTTTGGACCCCGATTTAAAGGATTTTGCTTTAAGAATCAATAAGATAGCTAGCGTTGGTCAAATGGAGGCCATTATACAAGAAATTGACAAGGCTACCTACTATATAGAGAGAAATGCCAACCCAAAAATGCTATTTATGGCCTTGGGTATCAAGTTCTATCATATCATTCAGAACAAAACCTTAATTTTGACAGAAGCCTAGCAAAAAAGCGAGTGAACCAGAGAAAAGAAGCAAGGCTCGGTATTTTTATTCATTAACAGTAGAACATACATAATATGGGATGTGGATCTTGTGGAACAGGAACACCTAATGGGTGTAAAAGTAATGGAGGCTGTAGTACTGGAGGTTGTAATAGACTAAATGTCCATGATTGGTTACGCGATTTACCTATCGACGATGCTGCTACACAATGCAAAGTAGTAGAAGTTAGCTTCAAACAAGGCAGTAGAAAAGAATTCTTTAGAAACACCACTTCACAACATTTTGAAAAAGGCGACTACGTAACTGTAGAAGGTGTCAATGGTTTTGATCTTGGAGAAGTTTCCTTGACAGGTGAATTAGTTCGTATTCAATTAAAGAAAAGAGGGACCGATGAATTTAGCCCTGAAATGAAAAAGATTTTAAGACCTAGTAACGAGAGGGATTTAGAAACATACCATATTAGTAAAAGTAGAGAAGCCTCCATGTTGGCCCGAAGTCGTGCCGCTGCTAGAGACCTAAAATTGGAAATGAAATTAAGTGAAGTTGAATTACAGGCCGATGGTAAAAAAGGAACTTTCTTTTATACAGCAGATGATAGAATTGATTTTAGAGAATTAATTAGAACTTTTGCCGGCGAGTTTAAGGTAAAAGTTGAAATGCGACAAATAGGTATTAGGCAAGAAGCTGCTAAAGTAGGTGGTATTGGAAGTTGTGGAAGAGAACTTTGCTGCAGCACATGGTTACATGATTTCAAAAGTGTAAATACCACTGCTGCACGTTATCAAAATTTATCTATTAACCAAACGAAGTTAAGTGGTCAATGTGGTAGATTAAAATGTTGCTTGAATTTTGAATTAGATACATATTTAGATGCCTTACAAGGTTTTCCCGATTATGCAGATACACTTCAAACTGTAATGGGTCAGGCTTTTTTAATTAAGAAAGATATTTTCAAAAATTTAATGTGGTATACCCTTCCTAATAATACTAAGCATTATCCTTTAACCATAGACCGTGTTATTGAAATAAAAAAATTAAATAAACAAGGGATTGCTGTAGAAGAATTAGAAGCAGTAGAACTCACTAGTAAAAATAAAGAAGTTGAACCTGAATTTGTAGAACTAGTAGGTCAGATTAGTTTGCGTTCATTAGAAAAAAATGATCGCAGAAGAAGAGACCAACAAAGAAATGCGAATCAAAATGACCGCAGGCCTATGCAAGGCAATAGTCCGAATAATAGATCTAATAATAGGCCAAATAATCGTCCTAACAATGGCCCTAATAATCGCCCCCATAAAGGACCAAATAATAGACCGAGCAACGGACCTACAAATCCTAGTGCAAATTAATTAAACGTATAACTTTTCTAATTCCTGATTTGTAAAATCCATTAATTTTTTTACATAATTGGGTGAGAAATTAAATTCAATACCTGCTGTTTTATATAATTCAGGTAATGTTTTTGTACCCCCTAAGCTTAAAGCATTCATATAATTCTCTAAGGCCACTTTTGGATTTTTTTGATACTGCATCCACATACCAATGGCTCCTAATTGCGCAATACCATATTCAATATAATAAAAAGGTACTTCAAATAAATGAAGTTGTCTTTGCCAACCTATTGCTCTATAGATATCTAAACCAGAGTAGTCTATACTATCTGTTGAAAACTCTTCATTAATATTTTTCCACGAAGCAGTTCGCTCCTCTATTGTATGCTTAGGATTTTCATACACCCAATGTTGAAACTTATCAATAATGGCAATCCAAGGGAATATCGTAATAGTTCTTTCTAACTGATGTTCTTTCGCTCTGTTTAAATCTTCTTCGTTATCAAAAAAGCTTTGCCAATGATTCATGGTAAATAACTCCATGGACATACTCGCTACTTCTGCCATTTCCATGGGATATTCTTTAAACGCACTTAATGAAAGTGGATGCGCTAAAAAAGAATGTATAGCGTGGCCTCCTTCATGGACCATTGTAGTCACATCACTCATTTGACCAGCTGCATTCATAAAAATAAAAGGCGCCCCTGATTCTGCTAAAGGACAATTATACCCACCCGGCGCTTTACCTTTTCTACTTTCTAAATCAAAATGTTTAAGTTCATTCATTTTACGTAAACAGTCTGCAAAAAATGGATTGAGTTTTTCAAAACAAGCTACCGACTTATTGTATAAGTCTTTGCCGTCTGTAAAAGGCTTTAAAGGGGCTATGCCTAATGGCTCTGCTTCTGTATCCCAGGGCTTTAAAGTAGAAAGTCCTAATTTCTTTTTTTTACGTGCATAAATTTTATCAATTAATGGAAGCACATGTAATTTTATAGCTTGATGAAATTGAAAACAATCTTCTTTAGTATAGTCAAATCTTCCTAACTCTTGAAATTTATAATCCCGGTAATTTGCAAAACCTGCATTAATTGCTACCTGATTTCTTTTTTGGATTAAGCTAGAAAATAAATCATGCATACTATTTTGATCTTGCAAACGACGCTCTTGAATTTTAAAATACACTTCTTCACGAATTGATCTATCTGGATTTTCTAAAAACTGTGCAGCTTGTTGCAAAGTATATTCTTGCTCCCTAAATTGAATAGTCATTTTTCCTGAGATGGTTCCATATTGTTGCTGCAATACACTTAACTCTGCTTGAATAGGAATATTTTCTTCTCTAAATAGTTCGATACTTTTTTTAACTGAACGCAAATAAGTAAAGTACTCCGAATGATTCAGCTGCGCAGTATATGGACAGGCTATTAATTTTTTATTAAGTGCATCTGCATAGGGTTGTATTTTAGGTTGAATCTCCATGCAGAAAAAATTAAAGGATTCTTCTAAAGATTTATCGGTAGTATTGCAGGTCATTTTAATTTGTCTCCAACAAGCATCCTCACTAATAAAGGCCTCTAGTTCACTTAGGTTTTTAAGCCATTTTTCAAGGGTGGCTACTGAATCTAATTCTTGGTCTAATAGGGTCTTAAAATATGGCTCTAGGCCCTCCCAATTGGTTAAAACAGCATCGGTAGGTAGAAACTGGTGTTTAAGTTTTTGGATGTCTGCTGTTCTTGGCATAAGTTGGTATTTTAAGTGGCAAATTTACTACTTTTACACACTTCAAAAACGACTAAAAAGTGTCCGATATCATTCATTTACTGCCAGACCACATAGCCAATCAAATTGCGGCAGGTGAGGTTATACAAAGACCAGCCAGCGCGGTAAAAGAATTGCTAGAAAATGCAGTAGATGCTGGTGCCAATGAAATTAAATTACTAGTCAATGATGCCGGCAAGTCACTTATTCAAGTCATTGATAATGGAAAAGGTATGAATGCAACCGATGCGCAAAATGCTTTTGCCCGTCATGCCACTAGTAAAATAAGTACCATTGAGGATTTATTTCAAATTAGAACTATGGGTTTTCGTGGAGAAGCCTTGGCTTCCATTGCTGCTGTGGCGCAAGTAAGTTTAAAAACAAGACGAGCTGAAGATGAAATGGGCACGGCTGTAGAAATTGAAAATAGTAAAGTGACAGATACAAGTGCTGTAGCTTGTTCAGTGGGCACAAGTATAAGTATGAAAAATTTATTTTTCAATGTACCTGCTAGAAGAAATTTCTTAAAAAGTAATAGCGCCGAGCTTAAACATATTATTGAAGAATATACAAGAGTCGCGCTCGCCTTTCCTGAAATTTATTTTAGTTTATCAAGTAATGGGCAAGATGTATATCATTGGGAAGGTGGTTCATTTAAACAAAGAGCCATTCAAGTTCTAGGAAATAATTACCAAACCAAGCTTGTATCTGTAGGTGAAAAAACCGACTACTTAACTATTACAGGTTTTGTAGGCAAGCCCGATACTGCCAAAAAAACAAGAAGTGATCAGTACTTTTTTGTAAACCGTCGCTTTATTAAAAGCGCTTACCTTCACCACGCAGTAGCCAACGCTTTTGAAGGACTAATTGCTAAAGAAAATTTTCCTAGTTATTTATTATATATTGATGTTGACCCTGCTCAAGTAGATATTAATGTACATCCTACCAAGCAAGAAATAAAATTTGAAGATGATAAAATTATTTATGCCTTTGTCCAAGCAGCCGTTAGACATGCTTTAGCACAATTTAGTGTAGCACCTTCTCTAGATTTTTCTTTGGATGCCAACATTCAACAATTAGATGCCATTCAAAAACCTTTTACCGACGAAAAGTATAATAACACTACTAAGCAGTCCTTGTATGAAGGCTTTAGTAAAAAAAATCAAGCGCATTTAATTTCAAAAAGTGAAAACGCTTCCAAGCAAGATTGGAAAAGTTTTTTTACAGATATTCCTTCTACCAATGAAGGGCAGGATGCAACTAAAGAATCCTATATCGTAAAAGCCTCTTCAATGGGCTTATACAAAGAAGGCAACCCACTAGAAATAGAAGAAACAGCAAGCTTACTTCAATTACATCAAACTTATATTTTAGCACCCTCGCGCAGTGGCGTAATTATTATTCACCAGCAACTAGCACACGAGAGGGTCTTGTATGAAAAATTTCAAAAGGCAAGTGCACAGCCGCATGCAACTCAAAAAAGTTTATTCCCTGTAGTATTAGAACTTAGTGTGAGCGATGCTATACTACTAGAAGATATAATCGAAGACCTTGCCCTTATTGGATATGAAATTGAACCCTTTGGTCAAAATAGTTTTATTATACAAGGAATACCTGCTGATATAATGTCAGGTAATGAGAAAAATGCAATTGAATTACTATTAGAACAGTTTAAACATTTTAGTAGCGATATTAAATTTAGCAAAAGAGAAAAATTAATTCGCTGCATGGCGCGTCAAATGGCCATTAAAGCAGGCCAAGCGCTAAGTCATAAAGAAATGCATTCTTTGATTGAATCCTTAGCAGACTGCGATATTCCTACTATCACTGCTTCTGGAGCTCCTACTTATGTTGAATTAAAGGAGGATTATTTAGATGGCTTGTTTAGCAAATAACTAGTTCAACTTCATGATACTTGTTAAATAAGCTTCTACTGCTTTTCTAACTGGATAAGTGCTAGGGCTAATATGATTAGCCACTAAAACTGAAAATAATAAGCGTGTTCCTTTATTGGTAATAATATAGCCACTTAAAGCTACTTGATTACCTAAGGTTCCAGTTTTTGCATACAGCTCCCCAGGAATATTTTTATAATAAGCAGACAAAGAAGTTTTACCTCCTTGTGCAAAAATGCCTTTAATACGCGTAAAGCTAAAATCGTTTTCCATTTTTTTCAATAAGGCCACATAATTTTCTGGCGTATTTAAATTAAATCTACTAAGCCCGCTTCCATCTGCCCATTGTGGAGTTTGAGGGAAAAAACTAAAGTCCGATTTTAAAATAGTATCTATTAAGGCTTCATCATTAATGGTCCCTAATAACTGTTCGCTTGCCATTAAAAAAACTTGCTCTGCAAAAAAGTTATCACTACGGTGCATCATAATTTTTAATAAACTATCGGTAGGAACTGTTTTAACAATATGTACATTATCTTGATGCCAACCTTTTTGAATAGCAATAGGCAATGCAGGATGTAATGTATCTTCTAATAATGCCTTTGCTAAAGCATAAGTAGTATCGGTAATAAAAGGAATTTGTTGTAAAGTATCTTTAATAGATTTACCAGTGGCAAAAAATTGGTTATCTAATTTAGCCCTACTCCACTGTGTATACTCTTTTGACACTGCCTGATTTTTTGTAAATAAACTAGGCTGAATATTCACTCCATTTGTTGATTTTGTCACAGTGACTACATTGCCGTAAATATTTAATCTATTTCTTTCTGGTTGATAGTCTTCAGCATAATCATCCCAAGCCCAACCTCTACCATACATTGCAAAGGCGTCTGCCTTATCGGGGAAACATAGCACCACTTGTTTTTTTGTTTGGCGAATTAAATCGGCAACAGGTTGATAAGAAAAATCGGGATGTAAAAAACTAGGGTCGCCCAAGGGCAATAAAAAAATACTGTCTTTATTTTCTGCCATTTTCCAGCCAGGTATGGAATCACCTAAAAAGCGCATCCCTAAATAGCATGAAAGTATTTTGGTATTACTTGCAGGTGTATAGTATAAATCACTTAAGTGACGGTCTACCCATTTTTCTTTAGAGGTGTTATAGACAGCTACCCCTACATGGGCTCCTTTTAAAGCTGGGTCTGCTAATAAAGTTTTCTGTGCCTGACGAACAGAACAAGCAGCAGTTACTAACCATAAAAAAATTGTAAAAAGGATGGGAAAATTTATTCCCTTTCTAATGCTCTTAGCCATCTTTCTGGAATTTCGTTATTGGAAGCTACTAAATAATCTTTATAACTACAAGGTGCCCATTGATTATTATGTGTTTGCATCCACCATCTTCCAGTAGTCTTACTTTGTAAAAAATTAGTTTCTATATCCGAAAAGGCAATATGAAACTCCTTAAATCTCTCTGCATCTGATAAGGGCGATTCTTTTTTGCCTTTCTGAACTCCATCTATAACATACCATATCATTTGAGCCATTTGAATAGCTGTCAAACCATTATTATCTAATTCAGCCTGATAACCAAATAGCCCAATAGTACTAGTTTTCCAACTCATACCCGCATACTGCATTAAAATACAAGCTTCTTCACCATTGAACCCATTTGGGGTAATTAAATTAGCAGGTGCTTGAGCATTTTGAATGGCACTAATATCAAAGCTCATCATATGACTATCTCTAATAGCGGGTTCCATTTCTTCAATGTCTTCTCTTACTTTACCCAAACGATAACAATCAAATCTTAATTTATCGATGGTCTCAAGCATATGCGGATGCATAAAATAACTTTGGAATCCGATATGTGCATAATGGTTTAAATGATTGGGAAGTCCTGTAAAAAGTTCTTCTAAAAAATGGTCGGCAGGAAGCCTTGCCTCAAGGTCTAAGTCAATCTTTGCATCCACCACTACAGCATTCACTAAAGTAGGTATAGAAGTATAAGCGTGGTATTGAGCCAAACTAAGATCATGAGAACCTCCCATGATAACCACTTTCTTATTTTGTAATAATAGTTCTGAAATAACTGTTCTAAGGGCTGCATAGCTATCTTGAATAGACTGACCCAATTTTACATTTCCTAAATCAACTATGGCAACCTGAGTATGCCAATAATATAGAGAATATAATGCCCCCCTTACTGCATTGGCAGCCTCGTGTCCATTTAATGCATAGCCCCCGCCCCTACATTCCCCAGCTCCAATAAGGACCATATCTGCTTTGCTAATATCAGGTAAACTGCCTTGATTGGCCTTGATATGCTTGCCCAATTGGGTATCCCGATAGCCTTCATCCTTGGAAAGAAGGTCTAAATTAATAGGTTCTAAATAATCTAAGATAGAGTTCAATGACATGCGTGAATGTTAACTACTAATATTAACGCGAAAAGAAGTAAAAGATTGCATTCAAAAGCGACTAATCTTGGAATTTATAGCCCACGCCCCTAATGGAAATGAAATGAACTGGCGATTTAGGATCTTGTTCAAAATATTTACGAAAATTGAGAATAAAATTATCAATAGTTCTTGTTGTTGGAAAAACTTGATACCCCCATACAGATTTTAAAATTCGTTCTCTAGTGACTACTGTATTTTTATTTTCAACAAGTAGTTGTAGTAGCATTGCTTCTTTTTTTGTTAAAGTTATTTTTTTTCCATTGTTATTAATCGCTTCTTGTAATTTAAAATTTAGAATATGACCTGCAAAATTATACTCATCTATTTTCACTTGGAGATTTGCGTTATTAGTTTTTTGAATTAATTTAGAAACACGTAATAATAATTCTTCTAAATTAAAAGGCTTCGTCAAATAATCATCTGCACCTAACTTTAAACCTTGCACTCTATTAGCACTTGTATTCTTAGCACTTAAAATTAAAATGGGTGTTTCTATATTATGAAGTCTCACTGTTTCTGTGATGGCAAATCCATCTAATGAAGGTAGCATAATATCTAAAATAATTAAATCAAAATGTGCCGATTGTATTTGTTTCAAAGCATGGGCGCCATCATAAGATGAGCTTACATTATAGCCCTCCATCTCTAAATTTAATTTTAGGGCATCGTGTAAATTTTCTTCGTCTTCTACTAATAAAATTTCAAATTTTGCCATATGCTTAGATAAAAAAGGTAACGGTGAAAATACTTCCAGTAGGCGTGTTAGAGGTTAATTGAATTGTAGCGTTATGAAATTCAGCGATTTTTTTACATAGGTAAAGTCCTAATCCACTACCCTTAGTAGTTCTGGTGCTTTCAGCTCCTACACGATAAAACTTTTCAAATACTTTATTTTTATCGACAGCAGCAATACCAGGTCCTTGATCCTTCACAATTAACTGAATCGTATTCTGATTCGATTGCAAATGAATATAAATTGGCTCTGTGATTGGCGCATATTTATTGGCATTATCCATTAAATTATTAACTAATAATTGTAGTAATAAAGGCTCTCCCTGTAATTCTATTGCATCTTCCACCATGGAATTACAAATTCTAGAAGCATACCTTTCTTGAAAAGATTTAATTGTTTGTTTCACCAGATCAGATACATTCACTAATTGTTTATTTGCTTCATACTGGCCCATATCTAATTGAGCCGTCAATAAAATATTAGTACTTAAATGATCTAATCTTTTTGTTTCTTTTAAGGTAGCTTCTAATAATTTTAATTGTTGTGTTGTATCTAATTCTCTTTTTAACAGCGTCTCTATATTTAAATGAGAAATGGCAATGGGTGTTTTTAATTCATGTGTAACAGCCATCATAAAATTTTGTTGCTGGTCGGCATAACGTAATTGTTTCATCAAAGAGCGATATACATAAATAGCCCCCAACAAGAATAAAACTAAAATAGTTAAACCCTCACCAATAAATTGTTTTGTCTTTCTGAGTTGAAAATCTTTAATAGCGTGTGTTTTGGATGCTAAGGAGGGGTCGCTTAATTGAATAGATTGAAATTTAATTGCAGCAATTTCATTATTTTGTTTTTCTAAGGAGACATACCACCAAATAAAAGCGGCAATCATGTAAGTCAAAAAAACCCAATAAATAAAACTTACTAATTTTAATTTATTAATTTTTAGTTGTTTCCAATTCATGGCAAAACTTTTTCTACTCTAATGCCTGTAGATAAAATATTCTCTAGGGGGTCTTCACGCATAGTATGCTGAATACTAATTTCATTAATTCCTTTATTTAAATGTATAGGGGTTGCAGTCATTGGAATTCTTTGATCATATATATCATCCATTCCTGATCCTAACCACCCCTTTGCATCATCAGCTAAATTCAAGTTAACCACTTGTTTAGTGATAGTATTCGTTGGGCTTTTTATTATAAGGTCAAGCCAAATATTTTTATAATGGTAAGCATTGTGGTGTCTGATGACAAAAAATACTTTATAAGTAGCCGCTGTATCTGTAACATTAAACTGATACTTTGTGACTTGCTTAGCAGGCCAATTATGATTAGGGTAAATTGTACTTTGTTCGAAAAGTTGTTTGGTCTCGCATCCAGGCAAAATAAAAAATATACCTAGTAAAATAAAAGCTACTCTATTTTTCAATAACCCCATTTTATAAAACGTTTAATATTTGTTCTTTAGCTTTTTCTAATTCATCTTTCATCAAAATCACAGACTTCTGTATTTCCATATCATTTGCTTTAGAGCCAGTGGTGTTTATTTCCCTGCCCATTTCTTGTAAAATAAAAGAAAGTTTTTTACCCTTAGACGCCTCTGCTTCTTTTAAAACAGATTTGAAATAAGTACAATGATTATTCAACCTTACTTTTTCCTCAGAAATATCTATTTTTTCAATATAATAAATAAGTTCTTGCTCTAATCTATTATTATCATATTTATCGGGGCCTACATGTTGTTCCAATAATTTCACTAAGCCTTCTTTTATCTTAATTCTTCTATTAGGTTCAAATTTTTCAATATGCGCTTGATGCATTTCAATGGCTACTATACGCTCTAATAAATCTTTTTCAACAGACTTGCCTTCTTCTAAACGATGTTGCATTAAAGCCTTAATAGCTTCCTGTAATAAATCTTGAATTTGCTTCCACTCCTCTTCAGTCAATACTTCACTACTTGATGAAACCACATCCGGCATCTTTAATAAAGTACTTAATATATTTTCTTTAGGAATGCCCAATTCATCGGCAATTTCTACAATGGGCTGATAATAGGATTTAGCTAATTCTTTATTGACTGTAACAGGCTTTGAAATGCCATTCGATTTAATAGTGATAGTAGACTCTACGCTTCCCCTTAATAAAGATTCATTTAACTTATTTCTAATTTCTACTTCATAAGGCTTCAACATGAAGGGGATATTCAAGCGTAAATCAAATTGCTTACCGTTAAGCGATTTCACTTCGACTAAAATGGTCTTGTCTTTAAATGTAGCTTCGGCGCGACCATATCCCGTCATTGAATATAACATAATAATACCTGTTTAAATAGTGAATAAAGGTATTAAATTATAGGCAAGCAATAGCATTTTTTAAAAATCAATACCTACCCCATTTTTCTTACGCTGTTGATAGGCTTCAAAGTCAAAAGTGTATAATTTACCAGGGCGGTGTGTCACATTCACTTCCATTTCGTGGGCGTCTATTAAGTACCCCATAGCAGCAAATTTTTTCCTAAAATTGCGACGATCCAACTGACAATTTAAAATGGCCTCATATACATTTTGCAACTGTCTTAAGGAGAACTTTTTAGGGAGTAAGTTAAAGGCCAATGGATGTTCTTGAATTCTTTTTTGCAACCAATTTACACAGACATCTAATATTTCCTTATGATCAAAAGCCATCTCGCCAATTTGTCCCACTTGATGCCAATTTAAATCATGGTCTTTGATGGATAATTCATGGTGTTTTATATTTAATAAAGAAGCGTATACCGTGGTTACCACCCTGCCACCTGGATGCCTTTGGGGCTTACCAAAACAATGTACTTGCTCTAAATAAACATCTTTCATACCCGTTCTCTCTAAAAGTACTCGGTTAGCAGCATCGTCCAAATCTTCATTTGATTTGACAATATCACCTAATAAAGAGTATTTTTCGGCAAACTGAGCTAAATCGCTCTTAATAAGTAAAACCTTGAGTGCATTTTCATCAAAACCAAATATTACACAATCAACCGTTAGAGGCACTGCTGGATATGATTCCACCAATGATTCTGCCTCCTTGATATGGGCAGCAGTCGTTAATGCCACAGATTTAGAGTGTTCAAGCATAAGCAAAAAAGAAATAATAATTTCTTATCCTCAAAATACGAAATAAAAGAATAAAACAATTTGTATTTTAGCAGACATTTTACAACATGTATAATAAGTCACAAATACAAAGTTTTCAGTCTCTTACAGCATCCTACCTGGCGCATCCCCATACCATCGAATTAACACCTTTAAGAAATTTGCTTAAATTTCATGAATACCAATATTATGTTGCAAACGAGCCCTTCATTAGTGATTTTGAATACGACCAATTATACCAACAATTAATTACCATTGAATCAGCGAATAAGTCCTTAATTACAAAAGACTCCCCTAGCCAAAGAGTAGGCAATAGTTTAAATAATTCTTTTGAAACAGTAGCACATTTAGTACCCATGTTAAGTTTGGAAAACAGCTACAATGCAGAAGACTTAATTGATTTTGATCGCAAAGCGCAAGAAGGAGCTGGCCTTGAAGAAATTACTTATTGTGTGGAACCTAAATTTGATGGAGCTAGTATTTCACTGCTTTATGAAAACAACTTACTAGTGCGCGCTTGTACTAGAGGTGATGGTGTAGCAGGAGAAGATATTACAAGTAATATAAAACAAATCAGATCCATTCCTTTAAGTATTCCTTTACTTGATAATGGAATCCAACAAATGGAAATTAGAGGTGAAGTGATTATGAGTAAAAAGTCATTCTCGGACTTTAATGAAAAATTAAAAGAAAAACAAATTGCCACATTGGCTAATCCACGCAATGCGGCTGCAGGTAGTCTAAGAATGAAAGACCCAAAGGAAGTTGCATCCAGAAATTTAGATGCCTTCATTTATCATATTAGTTATTTTTTACCTGCGCCTAAAACTAAATTAAGCCCTTTATTAAGTAGTCATAGTGGATCTTTAGAATTACTATGGAATATGGGTTTTAGGTCACCGCAAAAGGAAAGAAAAATTATAAAAGGTGTAGACAAGGTGATTGCATTTTGTAACGAGTTTGAAACGCAGCGTGATACACTACCTTATGAAATAGATGGACTCGTTATTAAAGTAAACGATTTTGCTTTACAGGAAAAACTAGGCATGACTTCTCACCATCCAAGATGGGCCATTGCCTATAAATTTAAAGCTAGACAGGCCACTACTATTTTAGAATCAGTAGAATTTCAGGTAGGAAGAACTGGTGCTGTGACTCCTGTAGCTAAATTAAAAGCAGTGGCATTAGGTGGTGTAACAGTGTCTAGTATTTCGATGCATAATCAAGAATACATTAAAGAAAAAGATTTACGTTTAGGTGATACCGTTATTATTGAAAGAGCTGGTGATGTAATTCCACAAATTGTACAATCTATTCCCAAATTAAGAAAGGGTAAAGAAAAAATAATTCAATTTCCAACCCACTGTCCTGTATGTAATGCTTTATTAGAAAAAGAAGAAGCTGAAGCCGTTTGGAGATGCAATAGCCCTTTATGCACCGCACAAATAATAGAGCGTATCATACATTTTGTGAGTAAGGACGCGATGGATATTAAAAGTTTTGGCGAAGCCAATATTAGAAAGTTTTATGAACTTGGCTTAATCACTAATATTCCTTCTCTTTACCAACTAGACTTTAGCAAAATAACAGGCTTAGAAGGTTTTGGTAAAAAAAGTATTGATAATTTGAATGCCGCCATTGAAATTTCAAAAACCCAACCTTTATACCGTTTAATATATGCCTTAGGCATTCGCTTTGTAGGTGAAACCACTGCTAAAACCATTGCAAGTCATATTCAACACATATTAGATTTAAAAGATTTCACTGAAGAACAATTACAAAGCTTTGATGATGTTGGTATTAAAGTAGCCACCAGCATTTATCAGTTTTTCCATGAACCTAAAAATATTGAACTCATTCAAAGTTTAGAACGCCTTGGACTAAATATGATTCAAACCAATGATACTGCTGTGGATGGTAATTTATCCGGTCTAAATTTTTTATTTACAGGCACACTCACTCAATTAAAACGCTCCGAGGCCGAAGCCATGGTGGAAGCAAGAGGTGGTCATATACTTGGAGGTGTAAGTAGTAAACTAAATTACTTAGTGGTAGGTGAAGACGCTGGTAGTAAATTAGAGAAAGCAAAAAAAATTGCTTCGATCAAAATTATATCTGAAGGTGATTTTGTTGAACTAATAAAAAATTAAATAAATTATTTTTTATTAGTTTTTACCTCTTATGATTTTTTCAATGACCCCATACACGGGGTCATTGGGTATAAAGTTATCTGATTCATCAGTCGCTCGGCAGCCTCTTCTTACTTAAAGTTCACTCAAAATTGAATTTCTTTATTAGTATTAATTAAGGGGTCTTAATTATCATTTCAAAAGATTAAAAGTATTTGACTTTTAAAAAGGAATAGAATCTAAATAATTCCTTTCGAAGCTAAATATTCTGCAATTTGTATAGCATTGGTAGCGGCGCCCTTACGAAGGTTATCACTAACAATCCACATATTCAAAGTTTTTGCTTGTGTTTCATCTCTTCTTAAACGACCAACAAATACATCATCTTTTTCATGGGCCCATAAAGGCATTGGATAGAACTGGTCTGCATCGCTTTGTTGAACAATCACACCAGGTGCTGCAGCAAGTATATCAATTACTTCCTTCAATTCGAATTCATTTTCAAATTCTACATTCACACTTTCACTATGGCCACCCATTACTGGAATACGAACCGTGGTAGCAGTTACTTTAATAGTATCGTCTTGCATAATTTTACAAGTTTCTTTCACCATTTTCATTTCTTCTTTGGTATAACCGTTCTCTAAAAAAACATCAATCTGAGGAATGGCATTTAAATCAATGGTATATTTATAGGCCATGTCATCGGCGCCCACTTTAACACCTTTTCTTTCTTCCATTAATTGGTCCACTGCTTTTTTACCCGTACCTGTTACACTCTGATAAGTGCTTACCACCACTCTTTTAATTTTATATTTTGCGTGAAGGGGTTGTAATGCTACCACCATTTGAATAGTAGAACAATTAGGATTGGCAATGATTAAATCGTCTTTCGTTAATACAGAAGCGTTCACTTCTGGTACGACTAATTTTTTGGTAGCGTCCATTCTCCAAGCTGAAGAGTTATCTATAACACGAATGCCTGCAGATGCAAATTGAGGCGCCCACTCTAAAGAAGTACTTCCCCCTGCTGAAAATAGAGCTACTGCAGGTTTTGCCGCAATACCTTCTTCCATAGTTACTACTTTATAAGCCTTGCCTTTATAAATTACTTCCTTTCCCTTAGAACGGGCCGATGCCACAGGAATTAATTCAGTTATTGGAAAATTTCTTTCCGCTAATACTTCTAACATTTTAGTGCCCACTAAACCAGTAGCACCAACCACTGCAACTTTCATACTTTATTTTTTTATTTCTATAATAATCATGTGAAAAACAAAAAGCCTCCCAATTTCTTGGAAGGCTTCTGAATATATTTTTATAGCATACAAACAATCAGCACCTTCCTATTAAAGGGGTTTCTTAATTTGTTTGGTATGTTTATAATTTCTCATTGTTTGCACAAAATTAATTCGAATTCAATGAATCTCCAAATTTATACTAATTCAATATCGAAATTCACTAACTGAACAAACGATTGTATGCGTTCTTTAATATCAGCATGGGTAATCTCTGTTAATCTTTGTGTACCAAACTTCTCAACACAGAAGCTTGCTAGTGCACTACCTACAATAATGGCCGACTTCATATTATTGAAAGAATAGTCTTTTGTTTTTGCAAGATGTGCCACAAAGCCACCAGCGAAAGTATCTCCAGCGCCAGTTGGATCAAATACTTCTTCTAAAGGTAAGGCTGGTGCAAAGAATACTTCATTGCCATGAAATAAAAGTGCACCATGTTCCCCTTTCTTAATAATTAAATATTTAGGGCCCATGGCCATAATCTTTTTTGCAGCCTTTACTAAACTATACTCACCACTTAGTTGACGTGCTTCACTATCATTCACCATTAACACATCTACTAAAGAAATAGTATGCAATAAATCATCCATCATAATTTCCATCCAAAAATTCATAGTATCCATTACAATTAACTTTGGACGCTTTTTCATTTGCTTGATCACACTGCTTTGAACACCAGGTACTAAATTACCTAACATTAATATTTCACAGTCTTGATAACTATCTGGAACAACGGGTTCAAAATTTTCTAATACATTTAGTTGCGTTTCTAATGTATCTCGGGTATTCATATCTAAATGATATTTACCACTCCAGAAAAATGTTTTTTCGTCTTTTTTAATTTGAACACCTTCTAAAATAACACCTCTTTTAGCTAAGGTATCTAATTCAGACTGCGGAAAGTCTCCACCCACAACTGAAATTTGTTTAACAGTAGTAAAGTTAGAGGCACACCAAGCTATATAAGTAGCAGCACCGCCAATAATTTTATCACTTTTCCCAAAGGGGGTTTCGATGGCATCAAAGGCCATAGATCCAACAACTACTAATGACATGTTTTTGATTTTAATTTTCAGCTGCGAAACTACGATTAATACATTGAAATCTTTCTGTCCACCTCAAATTATAAGAAGCGGACTACTAAGTAACTGATAATCAAAAACTAACGAAAATACATTTTTATTTAAAAAAATAAAGAAATTTAAAAGTTTTATTCTATAATTTTGTACTAACAAATTATCAAATTTTTGATCATGGCTAGAATAAAAACAGAAAAAAACGGGTCTAGAAAAGACGTAATTGTTAGTAAAGCAGCTACCCTATTTAGAGAGAAAGGTTACAAAGCAGCCAGCATGCGTGACTTAGCTGAGGCAGTGGGTGTAGAAGCTGCCAGCTTATATAATCATATAAAATCCAAGAGCGAATTATTACACGAATTGGTTTTTAATGTAGCCAATAGATTTGTGTTGAAAATGGATGAGATAGAATCTGAGCCAATAAGTTCTTTACAAAAAATGGAGAAGCTATTACGCTTTCATATTAGTGAAATGATTCACCATTATGAAGAAGTATATGTGAGTGATAGAGAATGGAAACATTTATCAGACCCTTATTTATCAAATTATCAGAATCAACGAAGAGTATACCGCAAAAGGATTGCAGCCATTATTGAAGAAGGAATTCGCAACAAGGAAATCAAATCTATTGATGCCCCTACTGTTGTTTTAATTTTTTTACATGCTGTTAGTGGTATTGAAAGTTGGCATAGATCTACTAAAAAAATTAATGCTGCCGAATTAGAACAAAATATGGTAGCTATTTTAATTGATGGTTTAAAAGCCAATAAGTAATATGCATAGAATGGTTACTATAATAATCTAGCTATACAAGCAAGATTTAGTTAACTTTGCCATTCATAATTACACAGTGTCAGAAAGAAACAATTTTATTGATTACATCCGCATTTTTGCCCATAGTGGGCATGGAGGGGCAGGTTGTAAGCATTTTTTACGCAATAAATTAACTGCCAAAGGAGGACCTGATGGCGGGGATGGTGGAAGAGGTGGTCATATTATTTTAAGAGGGAATGCGCAGTTATGGACCTTATTACATTTACGCTATTATAAGAATGTGATTGCAGAGGATGGTGAAAATGGATCTAAGAATAAATGTACTGGCAAGGATGGTAAAGATATTATTATTGAAGTACCGCTAGGCACCATTGCTAGAGATGAAGAAACGGGAAAGGTGGAAGGAGAAATTTTAAAAGACGGCCAAGAGATAATTCTCATGAAAGGTGGACGTGGTGGTTTAGGTAATAGTAATTTTGCAACCCCTACCCAACAAGTTCCAGAATATGCACAACCAGGTGAAGAAGGAGTAGAAGGTTGGAAGAATATTGAATTAAAAGTATTGGCGGATGTAGGTTTAGTAGGTTTTCCAAATGCAGGAAAGTCGACGCTGCTTTCAGTCATAACAGCAGCTAAACCTAAAATTGCAAATTATGCATTTACGACTTTAACGCCACAATTGGGCATGGTAGAATATAGAAATAATTTATCTTTTTGTATTGCCGATTTGCCCGGTATTATTGAAGGTGCCGCAGAAGGAAAAGGACTAGGACACCGCTTCTTAAGACATATTGAGCGTAACGCCGTTTTATTATTTTTAATTCCAGCAGACTCTGATAATCATAAAAAAGAATTTGAAATTCTAAAAAATGAATTAGAAAAATTCAACCCTGAATTATTACAAAAAGAATTTATCATCGCTATTTCAAAATCGGATTTACTCGACCAAGAATTAACTGATGCCATTGTTAAAGAGCTTCCAAAAAAAATTCCACATATTTTTATCTCTTCTGCTACTCAAAAAAACTTAGTAGAATTAAAAGATGTTTTATGGAAAGCATTGAACAAGCCTATTTAATAAAACCTACTATCTAAATAAAAAAAGAGTCCCAATTTATTGAGACTCTTTTTTATAAAATTATTAGAGGGTTTAATTTGAAGCTGCTTTAGTTGCTTTACTTCTATTATTTTCATCTAAAATAGACTTACGCATTCTCACCGATTTTGGTGTTACTTCAATACACTCATCAAACTGAATGTACTCCATACACTCTTCTAAAGTAAATAATACTTTAGGGGTAATACGAACACTATCATCACTACCACTTGCACGGTGGTTGGTTAATTTTTTCATCTCGACAGCATTGATATTTAAATCACCTGGTTTAATATGTTCGGCCAATACTTGACCAGCATAAATTTCCTCACCTGGTTCAATAAAGAATCGTCCTCTGTCTTGTAATTTATCTATAGAGTATGCAGTTGTTAAACCAGCAGTCTTTGCAACGAGTACACCATTACTTCTTCCAGGAATAGGTCCTTTCCATGGCTTATATTCACTAAAACGGTGTGCCATTACAGCCTCCCCAGCAGTTTGTGTTAACATTTGAGAACGAAGTCCGATCAATCCTCTAGAAGGAATATCAAACTCTAAATGTTGCATGGTCCCCTTCGATTCCATAATTAACATCTCTCCTTTCTTTTGGGTAACTAAGTCAATTACTTTCCCGCTGTAATCTGCAGGAACATCTACTACTAATATTTCAAATGGCTCATGTTTACGTCCATCAATATCTTTTACTAATACTTGAGGATTTCCCACTGTCAATTCATATCCTTCACGACGCATCGTTTCAACGAGTACACCTAGATGTAAAATACCACGACCAAATACCAAGAAGCTATCCGCACTATCTGTTTCTTCCACACGCAATGCTAAGTTCTTCTCTGTCTCTTTCATTAAACGATCTCGTATATGCCTTGAAGTAACAAACTTACCTTCCTTACCAAAGAAAGGTGAGTTGTTGATACTAAAAGTCATACTCATAGTTGGTTCATCAACACTAATAACAGGTAAAGCTTCCGGATTTTCTGGATCAGCAATGGTATCACCAATACTGAAATCGTCTAATCCAACTACAGCACATAAGTCACCAGAAACTACTTCTGTTACTTTACGCTTACCCATTCCTTCGAATACATATAATTCTTTTACTTTATTTTTCTTTAAAGTTCCATCAGCTTTAACTAATACAATGTTTTGTCCTTCTTTGATAGCACCTCTTTCAACTTTACCAATAGCAATACGACCCAAGAAAGAAGAATAATCCAATGAAGTTATTTGCATTTGTGTATGCCCCTCTTTTACATCTGGACCTGGAACATATTTTAAGATACCATCCATTAAAGGGAAGATATCTTCACAAGGAGTTAGACTATCATTAAACCAACCATTTTTACCACTACCATAGAAAGTTGGAAAATTTAATTGATCTTCTGTCGCATCTAAATTGAAAAATAATTCAAATACTGCATCATGTACTTCGTCAGGACGACAGTTTTCTTTATCAACTTTATTAATTATTACAATGGGCTTCAAATTTAATTGTAAAGCTTTTTGTAAAACGAAACGAGTTTGAGGCATGGGCCCTTCAAAAGCATCTACTAATAAACAAACACCATCTGCCATTTTTAATACACGTTCAACCTCACCTCCAAAATCAGAGTGACCTGGTGTGTCTATAACATTTATTTTAACGTCCTTATAAGTTACTGAAGCGTTCTTACTTAAGATGGTAATTCCTCTCTCACGTTCAAGCTCATTGCTATCCATAATCAATTCCCCAGTCTCCTGGTTGTCTCTGAATACTTTTGTAGCGTGTAAGATTCTGTCTACCAAGGTAGTTTTACCGTGGTCAACGTGGGCGATAATAGCGATGTTTCTTATTTCCATGTACTGTTTTGAGGCTGCAAAGGTACAAGGTTTAAGGCTGCTAAAAAAACAAATGGGGAAAATTGGACTAATAAGATTTACACCCTTATATATATCTTATATTTATTTAATATATAACCTAGTAACCAGCAAACTAGCATATAAGAAAAGGCAAAGGCAAAAGATGACCAGTAGAGTGCTAAATGAGCAAAACTATGCGTGTAAATCCAGTTAAAAGAGGACTGATTTCCTATTTGTATCAAGTTAAGACAAGCCACTAAGAGTTCAGAAAATAAGTAGATGACCAATGGGTTCTTACCAAATACCTCAAAAAAGCTGGCAAATTGATGTTGATGATGCAATTCAATTCTATAAATAATGGTAGCGAGTATAATCATATCCAAGCCCACCGTTAAAAGCACAAATGAACTTGTCCATAATTTTTTATTAATAGGAAATTGGTAATTCCACATATAGGCCAAGAACATAAAGCCAGCACCCCACATTAATAAATGGGTAAGCCCATCATAGGTTTTTCCTTTCTCTTGCACTAGCGTTCCTACTCTGTAGCCAATTAAAACATTCACAATAGCAGGAAGGGTACTCAACCAACCTTCAGGATCAAATGCAAAGCCTTCTCCTTTATACATATGACTTTCACCCATTAGCCATTTATCTAAATGAATACCGGCATTACCTGTAATACTTAATGGATCGCCAGCAACACCAAAGTGTATAGATATATACCAATAAGACAATAATAATATACCTGCTAAAATCATCATCACTCTTTCATGCATATAATGTGCAATGATGGCCGCAATACCATAACATAAAGCAATTCTTTGCAAGACACCTAATATTCTTGTATCACTCAACGGCCCAGTAAAAGGGAACCAATACATTAAAAAACCAAGTAAGAAAATGAGTGCTGTACGTTTTGTTATTTTTAATAAAAAAGCGGGACTACTCATTTTATCCCATTTAGGTAAGACAAAACTCATGGCATTTCCCATAGCAAATAAGAAAGAAGGAAATACTAAATCTGTAGGCGTAAAACCATGCCATTGTGCATGCATAAAGGGCGCAAAAGTGTGCGCACCATCACCCGGCGTATTCACAATAATCATCAAACATATGGTCATTCCTCTGAAAACATCTAAGGATAGGAATCTTTGATTAGACATAAGCTAGTTTTATACTATTAAGATAAGCAATTTTTTTTAAGCAAGGCTTGATTCCCATTAGTGATCAGAAGCCAATGCCACAGCAATCTTAGAATCGGCAGTGCCGTAGTATAAATACCACTGCGTTTTAAAATACACCAAGCCTTCTACAAAACATACATTATTAACTTCTCCTTTTAATTCATAAGCTTTATCAGGTTGAATAAAAGGCTTTGCAGCTCTATCAATAAGTTTATAGGGTGCTGCTGTATCATATAAAGCCTGTGCGGCTGCATAAGTAAATTTTGGACTTCTAGGATCGTTGTTATTCGCAGCATTACTACTATTATAAATTAGCACAATGCCTTTTGAAGTATACAAAGCAAATGGACCAGGTTCTACTAATCGACTATCAAAATAACCAGGCCTTGGTGTAAGTACTGACACCATTTTTTGACTCTCTTCATTTTCTAAAACTTCCCAATGCAATAAATCATTGGAGTAGGCCATGAATAAATCGGTGTCACCAAAATACATCCAAAATTTATTGTTTATTTTTTTAGCAATCATTTTTTCACCTACTCTTTCAGCTATGATAGCACCCGACTTAGACCAAGTATTTATATATTTAGGATTGGCTAAAACAGGACCTTGTTTTTGAAAATGAATTAGGTCCTTTGTAGTGGCAAAACATAATCGAGCTGTTTTTCCATCATAAGCTGTATAAGTTAAAATATATCCACCCATTGGCATTTCTACAATTCTTGGATCTTCAATACCCCCCTTTCCTTCATATATAGCAAAGCTATCTTTAGAAGGATAAAAAATTGGTTGCGCTTGTCTTTTAAAATGAATGCCATCTTCACTTATAGCAAGCCCTATGCGAGAAGTCATGACACTATCTTGTGCACGGTATAATAAAAATACCTTGCCTTCTTTTACAAGTGCTGTGGGGTTTAAAACATTTTTTGCTTCCCAGGCAACACTATGATTTTGTAAGGGACAAAAAAAACGAGTACTGGTGTCTGGAAGTAAAATAGGATTGGGTATATCTAGTTTGTGAAAACTAGGCGCCCAATTACTAATGTTATTATTTTCATTATTGTTTTCATTAATATTTTCATTATGACTGCTTGTACAAGCAGCTAATAAAATTAAAAAACACAATAAGGTATTTAGTTTCATACTTATTTATTAGTCTACTAGTAGTTAGTCTATTACTCGCTTATGCTTCGAAGAAACATAAGTATATACTGCAGGAATAACAAACAAAGTAAGTACTAAAGAAAATAATAACCCCCCTACCACCACTGTTCCTAGTGGTTTACGACTAGTGGCAGCAGCCCCTAAGCTAATGGCAATAGGTAAGGCACCCAGTGCTGTAGCTAAGCTGGTCATAAGAATTGGTCTGAATCTTTGACTTGCTGCTTCTAAAACAGCATCTCGAAGTGCTAAACCTTTTTCTCTTTTCTTATTAGCAAATTCAACAATTAAAATACCATTCTTGGTTACTAAACCAATTAACATGATAATTCCAATTTCAGAGAATATATTTAAGGTTTGTCCAAATATCCATAAACACAATAAAGCGCCTGCAATAGCTAAAGGAACTGTAATCATAATAATAAAAGGATCTTTGAAACTTTCAAATTGTGCTGCCAATACTAAATAAATTAAAATCAAGGCTAAAAATAATGCGTAAGAAATATTGGAAGAACTTTCTGTAAAATCTCTTGAAGGACCGCTTAAAGAAGTTTGAAAAGATTCATCTAAAATTTCTTTAGAAATTCTATTCATGGTGTTTACTCCATCTCCAATAGTTTTTCCTTCAGCTAAAGATGCAGAAATAGTTGCTGAGTTAAATCGGTTATAGTGATATAGAGTGGGTGGATTACTATTTTCAACTAATTTAAGTACAGTTGAAATAGGTATACTTTCTCCTCTATTATTTCTAATATATAATTTATTAATATCGGTTGGCATAGATCTGTCAGATCTTTTAACTTGCGTGATAACTTGATATTGACGATCATTCATGATAAAATAAGCAGAACGAGCACCACTAAATGCAGACTGTAGGGCTTGAGAGACATCAGCAGTACTTAATCCTAAATCTCTTGCACGCATTCTATCAATTGTTAAGTCAAATTCAGGTTTATTAAACTTTAAGTTTACATCTACGTTTTGAAAAGTTTTATCTTTTCTTGCCGCTTCTAAAAATTTAGGAATGACTGCATGTAATTTATCAAAGTCTAAATTTTGAATTATAAATTGTACAGGTAAAGAGCCTCTAGACATCATCCCCACGGAAATAGTTTGCTCTTCAATTGAGAATACTCTTACATCTTTAAATTTCTTAAACTTCTTGTTTAAGTCAGCTACTATTTCAGTTTGTGTTCTATTCCTATTAGCAATTGGTACAAAACCAACTCTACTACTTACTGTACTTCCTCCCTGCCCCCATCCTGGAACACTTCCAAAAGTAAAAGCTTGTTCAGGAACAGAGTCTTGAATAAGCTTAACTGCTTTTAAGAAATTTCCTTTCATCTCTTCATAACTAATTCCTTCTTGTCCTGTCATATTAACTCTAATGGCTCCTTTATCTTCAATAGGAGCTAACTCACTTTGAATATTTTTTCCTACAACAACAATAATAACTAAACAGGCTAAAACAATTACCCAAGCCATCCAACGAATTTTTAAAAATTTGCTTAATGCATTTTTATAGCCTTGTTCCATTCCTTTAAAGAAAGGTTCTGTTTTCTCGTAAAAACTTCCTTGTTTGCCATCTTTTCTATTTAGGTAAACGTTTAATACTGGGGTGATTGTTAAAGAAACAAAGGCAGAAACCAAAACTGCTCCCGCAATAACTACACCAAACTCTTTGAATAATGAACCAATAAATCCTTGCAAGAAAATAACTGGCATGAATACTACAGCAAGTGTGATAGAGGTGGAAATGACAGCAAAGAAAATTTCTTTACTCCCTTCTCTTGCAGCATCTTTTAGTGGTAGCCCTTCTTCTAATTTTCTAAAAATGTTTTCCGTGACCACAATTCCATCATCCACCACCAAACCAGTTGCAAGTACAACAGCAAGTAAGGTTAATACATTAATAGAAAAACCTGCTAAATACATTATAAAGAATGTGGCTATTAATGAAATAGGAATATCAATTAAAGGTCTAATGGCAATTAACCAATTTCTAAAGAAGAAAAAGATAACAAGTACGACCAGTCCAAAGGAAATAAAAATAGTTTCTCTTACTTCTTGTAAAGCACGACGAATAGTTTTAGTGTTATCAATGGGTACAGCAAATTCAATATCTGATTTATTAGATTTTTTAACCTCCTCTAATCTTTTATAAAATTCATCTGCAATTTTAATATAGTTTGCACCCGGTTGTGGTGACAAAGTAATCATGACTGTTTGAATGCCATTAAAAAAAGTTCCTTGATCTTCTTGCTCTGGTCCTAATTCTACTTTTGCTACATCTCCTAATTTTACAATCCCTGTGGCATCTTGCTTTAAAATAATATTTCTAAAATCTGATTCAGTAGTTAGTCTTCCTAATGTTCTAATAATGAACTCTGTTTTTTTACCATAAATTTTACCTGCAGGTAATTCCACATTCTCTTTATTCAAAGAAGTCTGAATATCATTAAAAGCAATACCATAAGCATTCAATAAGTCTGGGTCGGGGAAAATGCGCATAGAAAATCTTTTTCCTCTAACGCCCACACTACTTACTTCATCAATGGTTTGAAAACGTTGTTGTAAAACGTTTTCTGCATATTCAGTTAATTCAAAGGCACTTTTTGTTTTACTTCTTACTGTCATTAGCAAAATGAAATCTGTATTGGCATCAGCTTTTGAAACAATAGGCGGATTATTAATGTCCTCAGGTAAACTTCTAGCTGCTTGACTTACTTTATCACGAACATCATTAGCTGCCGTTTCTAAATTCACACCCAAATTAAACTCAACTGTAATATTAGAAGACCCAACAGAACTAGAAGAGTTAATTGTTCTAATACCTGGAATACCATTGATTGACTTTTCTAAAGGTTCTGTAATTTGATTTTGGATAACTTGAGAATTCGCTCCTGAATATGAAGTTTGCACATTGATAATAGGTGGGTCAATTGCTGGATATTCTCTTAATGCCAAAAAAGAAAAACCTACCAAACCAAATATAATAATGGCAATGTTCATTACAGTGGCAAGCACAGGACGTTTTAAAGAAAGTTCAGATATATTCATCTAATAAGATTATTTAAGGGGACTTTATTTCAACTATTTAGTAATTTCTAACATCGTTAGTGTTTTACCCACTTTTATTTTACTTCCCGGTTTAACAAAAAGCATTCCAGCTACAATGACACTATCTCCCACATTGAGCCCTTTGGTAATTTCTACGGCACCCGAAGTTCTATATCCTGTTTCTACATCTACTAATTGCGCAATACCCATTTTAACAATTGCAATTTGCTTGCTTTTAGATTCAGGAATAATAACATTAGTAGGCACCATAATACTGGGTTTCTTTGAAGTCTCAGCTAAGTATACCTTTACATAAGCACCTGGTAACATTTTGCCTTGTAATTGCGCACGTACTTTAATATTTCTAGTAGTAGCATTTATTTGTGGCTCAATGGCAAATATGTTTGCATTCATTTTTGCATTAGTTGATTCTATACCTTCTACTTTTATAGATTTGCCTATTTTAACATATTGCTCATACATTTCAGGTAACGTAAAATCAATTTTAAGTTTATCTGTTTTTTGTAAAGTTGCAATGGTAGTCGTGGTATTAATATATGCCCCCAAACTCACTTGCCTTAATCCTATTTGTCCGGTAAAAGGCGCTTTTACTATTGTTTTATCGATTAAAGATTGAGTGTAGGCTAAATCTGCTCTAGAACTTTTTACTTGTTGTAAGGATATATCATAATCGCTTTGATTAATACCTTTGACTTTTAAGAGTTGCGAATTTCTTTGCTCATTAATGGTAGCTAATTCTAATTGCACCTTAATTTTTTCTAATTGTGCTTGCAAGTCTGCATCATTTAATTTAGCTAAAACCGTGCCCGCTTGCACCAACTTTCCCTCTGGAACTTGTAAATAGGTAATTCTACCATTTGTTTCAGGTCGTAGTTCAATAGACTCAGTCGCTAAAACACTACCTGTAACTTCAACCGATTTATCAACTACTTGAGTAGCTGCTACAGCAACGTCAACAAATACAGGTGCGTTTGGATTAAATTTGTCAAAGCCCTTAGGTTTTTCTTTGCATCCAACAGCTGCCATCAGGCAGATAAAAGAAAGAATAAATAAATTTCTCAAAGTGGTCATTTTTAGTCACTCAAGATAGCCAAAAATTGCCTTTTTAAAAAACAAAATAGATGAGTGGTGGCTTATACCTCAGGGTTTACTACTATGGTTTACTGGGTTTTTTAAATTCTTCGAATTTCTTTTGAATATAATAGCCCAATTCTAGGTCATTTAATAAGCCTAAAACCTCATAGGAAGGTCTACAAAAAATCATAAAACGGTCTAACTCCTCCCCTTCTAAATGTGTAAGTTTAATTACAAATCTTTTGGTAAAACGGTACTGCACATATTTTTCCTGTTCTTGAGAGAGTAATCTTTTTTGTAAAAATTGCAAGTTTCGATTTCTTTTAACACGAAACATATTTATTATTTCATCTAAATCAAATCCCATGGTTAAGCCATTGGAACCAAATAATGGTTGTCCTCCACTTAATTTAATGCCTGGTGCCTGGTAGTTGAAATATTTAGCATAATCAATTCTGTTTTGAATGGAGTCTAATTTATAATAGCTATTTCTCACACGCACTTCTGGTAAATCAAATCCTGTAACATGAATCATAACATTGAAATTATGTAGGTCTTCAATGGTATCAATTGGATATTTATGTGTAGTCTTTCCAAATAAAGAAAACCAAAGTGAATCTTTTGCTTTGACATTGATTAAATAACGCCCTAAGGAATCGGTAAAAGCATGATTTGAGTTACTATATACAATCACAGCTTCAATAGGTCTTCTTCCTGATAAATCATATACCACACCACTAACCGGAATAGTTTGTGCATTCATGGTAGATGTCAAACAAAGCAATAAAACAATAATAAAATTAATTCTAGCATTCATAGCGTGTGCAATATATATAATTAAAAGGTTTTTACCTTTTAATTAAAAAGACCAATTTGTATTTAGAAAAGTAAGCAAGAAACCAAGGGCAATAGTTGATAAAACCACCCATTGTGCTGCTATTTTTTGTTTATAAATTAAATAAGTGCTAGCCATAAATACAAAAATATAAGTAATTAAAGTAAGTGAAGAATAGTATTCTATTTTAATAGAAATGCCTCCCAATAATTGAAGTGTAGCACCTAACATTATGCCCACTACTGCTGCATATATACCCTCTAAGGATCTGTGAAAGATAGCATACTTTTTTAAGTTTTGCCAAATGGGAAAAAAGAATAAAACAATAAAAAAACTAGGTAAAAAAATGGCAAAGCTTCCCATCAACGCTCCCATTATTTGTATGGGCATTGTTTTTTCTTTTAAGGCCATAACACTGGTATAACTGGCCACCGAGAATACAGGACCAGGCATAGCTCTTACCATACCAGCCCCCATTAAAAATGCATCTTTGGAAATTTTTAATACATCTCTTTTATTTTTCTTCACTCGCTCTGAATTGGGTCTTGCTACATATTGCTCATACATCATAGGAATTAAAACGTCTCCACCACCAAAAACAAAGCTTCCAAAACGATAATTATTTTCAAATAAATTAATGACTTTGTGTTGCTCCCAATTTTTTCTCGTGGCTTCTTCAGATAAAATACCTGCTGCTAAAAATAAAAAGATGAAAATAAATAATGTGCCCCAGTTTACGGTTTTTGGTGCAGCGCCATCATTTGGAATTCTTTTTTGACTAAAGTTAGTTACAATACCAGCTAAAATGATAACAAAAGGAATAGCCCAAGGAGATTTGAAAGCTATAAAAACAAATACAGCAGTAAGTATAAAAATAATTTTAGTGATTAGACTATTAATAGCTTTTTTATATAAAATAATGGTGGCACTCACAATAAATCCAATGGCCATTGGTTGAATTAATATAAAACTTTGAAGACCACTTCTCATATCAAAATAGTTGTAAGCAATGGCAACTAGCATCATCAAAAAAGTAGCAGGTAAAATCCAAACCAATAGAGTTAAAAAAGCAAGTGCCATGCCCCCTCTTTTATAAGCCACTAAAATAATAGTTTGTGTAGAGGAAGCACCTGGGAGTAATTGGCAAAAGGCATTGTATTCCATTAACTCCTCGCTAGTGATATCTTTACGTTTTTCTACAAAACGATGCTGCATTAACCCTAGATGAACTTGCGGCCCACCAAAAGCAGTAAGACTGTGTTTTAAAACAGCTATCAGAAAAGGGATATGTCGTAATAATTTCAAATAAGTGATTTCAAAAAGTGAATGCTACCTCCCTAAAAATAATTAATTTTTAGGTTATTTAAACCATTTATGATTAAACAAAATGCTAAAACATTTGTCTAATTATATAAAAGCGGTTTTAAGTTAACTTGTTGTAAGTTAATTACATTTAATACCTTTGCAAATACTATTGAAAAAGTATTAAAATACATTTACTATGAAAGCCTTTTTATCTATTATCGCCTTATTTATTTTGATTAGTTGTTCAAATAGCAATTATGCAAAATTAGAGCCTATATATGCTCAACAAAAATACCAAGAGGTTCCAGATTATAGCAATTTGCAATACTGGGCTGCACATCCTGACAAAAGAGACCCTTCTGATAGCATACCTGCTCCTTTAAAAGCAAATTATCATCCAAATAATAATGTAGATGTATTTTTTGTACACCCTACTACTTATTTAGATTCTTCAAAACCTTATGGATGGACCGCTTCTTTCAATGATTACAAAACCAATCTTAAAACAGATTATTATGTAATTCTTAACCAAGCTAGTATTTTCAATGAAGCGGGCAGAATATTTGCACCAAGGTATCGTCAAGCACATATAAAATCTTACACACCCAATAATAAAATTGATACCGGTTACGCGCTAGCTGCTTTTGAATTAGCCTATCAGGACGTAAAAAAATCTTTTGAATATTACATGGAGCATTATAATAATGGCAGGCCTATTATTATTGCCTCTCATAGTCAAGGTTCTACCCATGCCATTAGATTGTTAAAGGAATTTTTTGATGGTAAACCTTTAAGTAAAAAATTAGTGGTAGCTTATTTAGTAGGAATGCCAGTTGACCCTGCCATTTATACATCCCTGAAAGCCTGCGAAACACCCAGTGCGACTGGTTGTATTTGTTCTTGGAGAACTTTCCATGAAGGTTTTGTCACTGAATTCGTAGAAAAGGAAAAATTTACAGCCATTGTAACCAACCCACTTTCTTGGTCTAATAATATAACTAATGTGGACAGGTTTCAAAACAGTGGTGCAGTTTTGTATAATTTTAATAAGGTCACTCCTTTTGTAGTGGGTGCGAAAAATCATCAAGGTGTTTTATGGACAGAAAAGCCTCATTTTTTTGGTAGCTTTTTATACAAAACTGAAAATTATCATATTGTCGATTACAATTTTTATTACATGAGTGTAAGAAAAAATGTAGCAGAAAGAGTAAATAGTTATTTAACTACAGGCAATGAGTTTACACATTAATTAATTACCAACGACACTTAAAAACTTGATGCGCATTATTTTTAATTGCTCCCAAGAATAATTATTTTCACTAAGTTCTTCTTGTGCTAATTGAAGTGAAGAGGTTTCGCAGTTTTTGAAATATTCTAAAATTTCTTCTTGATCATATTCATCTAACCATTCATCAATAGCATAATCTAAATTTAATTTAGTGCCACTGGCCGCAATGGTTTCCATTTCTTCTAATAATGCGTCTAATTTTAAATCCTTGTTTTTAGCAATGGTTTCTAAAGGAATTTTTTTATCTACATTCTGAATAATATAGATTTTATGATTGAATTTATTTACCACTGACTTCATTACAAAATCATCGGGCTTTTCAATATTATTTTCAGTCACATATTTTTCAATCATGGCCACAAAGGGTTTACCATATTTAATAGCCTTACCCTTACTTACACCCTGGCATCTGTCTAACTCCTCAATGCTTGTAGGATAAAGAGTGGCCATATCTTGTAAGGAAGTCTCTAAAAAAATAACAAACGGCGGAAGGCTAATTTTTTTTGCTTCTTTTTGACGTAAATCTTTCAACATTTCAAACAATACTTCATCAGTTGCACCTGCCGTTTCTGGACTATCTGTGTCATCCTCTTCAACACTTTCATCGGAAAATACATTGTTTAAAACAATTTTAAAGCTTGTAGGTTTTTTTAAAAACTTCTTACCTTTCTCTGTAATTTTAAGCAAACCATATTCTTCAATATCTTTTTCTATAATTGCCTCAAGCATTGCCTGTCTTACTAAGCTATTCCAAAATAAGGGCTCATGGTCTTTACCTATACCAAATTCGGGTAATTTTTCATGACGGTATAAACCTAATTGAGGTGTATAATCACCTATAATAACTTGTATAACATAATCTGCTACAAAACGCTCATTCAAAGCTTCTATGACTTTCAATAATTGAACCAACTGTGTTTTTGCTTCAATTTTTTCTTTAGGTTGTAAACAATTATCACATTTGCCGCAATTTTTATCTTCCCAAATTTCTCCAAAATAATGTAGTAAACTACGACGGCGGCAGGCACCACTTTCTGCAAAGGCTACTGTTTCGTCTATTAATTGTGCTCCCACTTCTCTTTCACTCAAAGGCTTATCTCTTAAAAAATGTTCTAGTTTAGAAACATCTTTATGAGAATAATATAAAATACAATTACCTTCTAAACCATCTCTACCAGCACGGCCTGTTTCTTGATAATAATTTTCAATGGACTTAGGAATATTATAATGAATTACAAATCGAATATCCGGCTTGTCAATACCCATTCCAAATGCAATGGTGGCAACAATAACCTGCACATCTTCATTCAAAAATTGATCCTGTCTATTGGCTCTTAGCTTTTGATCCAAGCCTGCATGATAAGCCACTGCTTTAATTTTATTAGCAATTAATAAATCTGCTAATTCTTCAGTGGTCTTTCTATTAAGCGTATAAATAATACCGCTCTTACCTTTATGCTTAGAAATATATCTTACAATACTTTTTACAGTTACTTCTTTTTTTAACTTTGGTTGTACTTCATAATATAGGTTCGCTCTGTTAAAAGAAGAAATTAAAATTTCAGGATCACGCAGCGATAAATTTTTAACAATATCGCTTTGCACTTTAGGGGTAGCGGTAGCTGTTAAAGCAATGATAGGAACTCTTGCATTAATTTCTTCCATCATTTCTTTAAGTCTTCTATACTCTGGTCTGAAATCGTGGCCCCATTCTGAAATACAGTGGGCTTCATCTACTGCAAAAAAGGAAATATTTAAGTCACTAAAAAAATCTAAATTTTCTTGCTTTGTTAAAGTTTCCGGTGCTACATATAATAATTTGGTTTTGCCACTGAGCAGGTCTGCCTTCACTGCTTTAATTTGTCCTTTATTTAAAGATGAATTTAAAAAATGGGCCACTTCGTCTTTTTCACTATAACCACGTACTAGGTCTACTTGGTTTTTCATTAATGCAATTAAAGGAGATACAATAATGGCGCAACCAGGTAACATTAATGCAGGTAATTGATAACATAAACTTTTACCACCTCCTGTTGGCATGATCACAAAAGTATCTTTACCACTCAACAAGGAGACAATAGCCTTTTCTTGAGTACCCTTAAACTCCTTGAATCCAAACTGATCCTCTAGTGCTTTTAATAATTCGGCACGGCTTATTGAATTATTCTTAGCTGAAGAAGTAGGGTCTTTTTTTATTGCTTTTTTAGTGGTCGCCATCTGTAATTATCTTAAAATCAACTATTTCGGTATAAAATAGCTATATAAGTTAACGAATTTAATTCACTATTAATCAAGTCTGTTCATTTTTTTGCTAAAAAACTTTTTTTTAAGGATTTTTTAAAAATAGGGAGGAATATGCTTGAAACGTTAACTTTGCTGATTCTTAAACCGCATATGGATAATCAAATAAACGCTACTGCCCAAAGAACGCTAGAAATTGAAGCGGCAGCTATTACTGGCCTACAAAAATTTATAGATACCCCATTTATAGAAGCGGTGAAAGCAATTTATACCTCTGAGGGAAGATTAGTCGTTAGTGGAATTGGTAAAAGCGCCATCATTGCTCAAAAAATAGTAGCTACTTGCAATTCTACTGGAACCCCTGCCTTATTTCTACATGCAGCCGATGCTATTCATGGCGACTCTGGAATGATTAATCAAAAAGACCTTGTTCTAATTATAAGTAAAAGTGGCGAAAGTCCTGAAATAAAAAATTTAGTACAATTAGTAACTGGCTTTGGTAATTCTATCATTGCCATGGTTGGTAATACCGAAAGTTATTTAGCCACTCATGCAAAATGGGTAATTAACACAACTGTAGATAAAGAAGCTTGCGCTCATAATTTAGCCCCTACTTCTTCCACTACTGCACAAATGGCAATGGGTGATGCCATCGCAATGTGTTTAATGGAATTGAAAAAAATAAAAGCTAACGATTTTGCAAAATTTCATCCAGGTGGAAACTTAGGAAAAAGATTAACATTGACTGCAGGTCAAATGGCAAAAGTAAATCCAAGACCTTCTGTAAACTTAAGTACACCTTTAAAAGAAGTCATATTAGTTATTTCTAAAAATAGATTAGGTGCTACAGTAGTAATAGATAATAATGAAAAAGTACTAGGTATTATTACAGATGGAGATATTCGTAGAATGCTAGAAAATTATTCAAACATACAAGACTTAACAGCAGCTACCATATTGCACGCAGGCCCTATTACTATTGCGCCTGACGCACTAGCTATAGAAGCTTTGGCATTGATGGAACAAAAAGATATTAGTCAATTAATAGTAGCACAAGAAAATACTTTTGTAGGAATGATTCATATACACGACTTAATGAAAGAGGGGATTTTATAAATCAAAGAAAAGTATGCAAAACAAACATCATTATGTAGCCATTATGGCTGGAGGTATAGGAAGTAGATTTTGGCCAATGAGTAGAACTGCTTATCCTAAACAATTTTTAGATGTACTTAATACAGGTAAAACTTTAATTCAGTGGACCTACGAAAGATATACCCAGTTTATACCTGCAGAAAATATATTCATAGTTACTTCTGAAGAATATGTTTCTATTGTAGAAAAACAATTACCTGATTTACCTAAAGAAAATATTTTAGCTGAACCTAGTAAAAAAAATACAGCACCTTGCATTGCTTATATCTCTTTTAAATTAGCCCAGAAAGATCCTCAAGCAACTTTTGTGGTAGCACCAAGTGATCACTTAATTTTAGAGCAAGAAAATTTTCAAAAAATTGTAGAGCAATCGCTTGATTTTGTAACTCATATCAAAGCTTTAGCCACATTAGGTATTAAGCCTACCAACCCCAATACTGGTTATGGTTATATTCAATATGAAGGACTTGAAGTAAGCAATGGTGTATACAAAGTAAAAACATTTACCGAAAAACCCACGGTGGAAATTGCAGAGTCCTTTATAGCTAGCGGCGATTTTTTATGGAATGCAGGTATTTTTGCATGGAAAGCCAGCACTATCATTGCTGCTTTCGAAAAGTACCAACCAGAAATGTTTGAATTATTTGATTCGGAAAAAGAACATTTTAATACTTCAGCAGAAAAGCAGTCTATTCAAAAAATATATCCGCAGTGTGTAAATATATCTATTGATATTGCCATTATGGAAAAAGCAGATAACGTATATGTTATACCTGCAAGCTTTGGATGGAGTGACCTAGGTACATGGAATAGTGCTTATGATAGCATGGAAAAAGATTATTTCGCAAATGCTGTAGCCTCTGATAATGTGATTGTTATTGACGCTACCAAGTGTATGATTAATGCGCCTAAGGATAAATTAGTAGTTGTCCAAGGTTTAGATGATTTTATTGTAGTAGATACTAAAGATGTACTACTTATATGTAGTAAAGAAAAAGAGCAGTCTATAAAAGAATATGTTGCGGAAGTGAAAAGACATAAAGGCGATAAATACATCTAGCCTCAAATACATTAAAATTGGGAAGAAAATCCTATCTTAGTTTAGAACACCTTAGCTTAATAAACCTAAATTCCCCAAATGGCAACCATCATCACTGGAACAGGAAGCTATATACCTGGTCTTGTAATACCCAATCATTCCTTTAGCAATCATAGCTTTTATGGAGAAGATGGATTATTAATTAATAGCCCCAATGCTGAAATTTTTGAAAAATTTAAAGATATCACGGGTATTTATGAAAGAAGATATGCAGAAGAAAATGTAAACACCTCTGACCTTGCATTTAAAGCAGCTGCCTTAGCCATTGAAGATGCATCAATTGATCCTGAAACAATTGATCAAATTATTGTTGCACATAATTTCGGTAATGTACTAACCGGTACAATTCAATCCGATACTATACCCGCAATTGCCTCAAGGGTTAAAAATTTAATAGGTATTCGAAATCCTAATTGTGTAGCTTATGATTTATTATTTGGTTGCCCAGGATGGATACAAGGTGTTATACATGCCGACTCCTTTATAAAATCGGGTTTAGCCAAAAGATGTTTGGTCATAGGAGCAGAAACTTTGAGTAGAGTGGTAGATCCTCACGACAGAGATAGTATGATATTTAGTGATGGTGCAGGTGCTTGCATAGTAGAAAACTCAACTGATACATCAAGCGGTATACTGGCAAGCAGTGTACAAAGCCATTGTATGGATGAAACTTATTTCTTGTATTTAGGTAAGTCTTATCATCCAGATGGTGAGGAAGCCACTAGATATATAAAAATGAAAGGTCGTAAAGTATATGAGTATGCTATTAAGAATGTACCTATTGCAATGAAAGAGTGTATTGAAAAAGCAGGTGTAGATATTCATGAGGTAAAAAAATTCTTCTTACATCAGGCTAATGAAAAAATGGATGAAGGCTTTATAAAAGCCTTGTTTAAATTATACGGTATTAAAAATATTCCTGAAAATGTAATGCCTATGAGCATTCATGAATTAGGTAATAGCTCGGTGGCTACCATTCCTACCTTATACGATATGGTAAAGCGCGGCAAATACAAAGAGCACCAGTTAATGAAAGGCGATGTGGTTATATTCGCCTCCGTAGGAGCTGGCATGAATATTAATGCTATTTGTTACAAAGTGTAACTAATACCCTCTCACATTTTTTCCTTCAACATAATTTTTAAAGGCTTTATTACAAACCTTATTACCTCCAGGTGTAGGGTAGTTACCCGTGAAATACCAATCTCCAGTATTGGTTGGGCAACATTCATGTAAGTCTTCTATTGTTTGATAAATAACTTCAATTGGTATATCAATATTTTCAGGCGTAATTAATTGTGCAATTTTATCTGAAATTTCTTCAGGACTAAAGGGCTTGTATAATTGACGCACAACATTTTCAGTATGTAATTTATTAGCAGCCTCCAGGGTTTTTATTTTTTGATAAGTCTCATCAATAATATCAGCCATTCCTTTCTCATTTAATAAGGCAATCACTGCTCTGAAGGCTATAAAATCATTCATTTTACTCATGTCAATTCCATAGCAGTCGGGGTATCTGATTTGTGGCGCAGAAGAAACGACAATAATTTTTTTAGGACCCAAGCGAGATAGCATTCTAATAATACTTTCTTTTAATGTAGTGCCTCTTACAATACTATCATCAATTATTACCAAGGTGTCTTCATCCTTACGTACAGTACCATAAGTAATATCGTACACATGTTGCACCATCTCATTTCTATTGGCATCTTCTGTAATGAAGGTGCGTAGTTTCACATCTTTAATAGCAATTTTTTCTTGACGAATCTTTCGATTCACCATAGCTTCCAATTTCTCTGGATCAACTTTAGTACCCCAACTTAAAATTCTCTCTACTTTAATTTTATTCAAATACTCTTCCATTCCTTTTACTAAGCCATAAAAAGCTACTTCGGCAGTATTGGGTATATAAGAAAAAATGGTGTTTTTTAAATCATTGTCAATTCGCTCTAACACAATTTTACTAAGATGATTACCTAATGCAATTCTTTCTCTGTATATTTTTTCATCACTACCTCTTGAAAAATAAATTCTTTCAAAAGAACATGCGCGTCTTTCTTTGGGCTCAATAATTTGTTCAATGCTATATTTTCCTTCATCGTCAACTAATAAAGCTTGTCCAGGCATGAGTTCTAGAACTTCATTTTCAGCCACATTAAACGTAGTTCTAATAGCGGCTCTTTCACTTGCAGCAACAATTACTTCATCATCAATATAATAATAAGCAGGTCTAATACCATGGGCATCTCTTAAGATAAAGCTATGGCCATTGCCTACCAAACCACCCACTGTAAAGCCTCCGTCAAATAAAGGAACTGCTTTTCTTAAAACATCGACAATATTCGGATTATTAGGATTAATAGTTTCTTCATTCGATAAAAAATGATGAATCACTTCCATCATTGCAGCTAAATCACTTTCTTTTTCAAAAGGACCAGGGTCTAATTTTATTTGTTCAAATAATTCGTCAGTATTGACTAAATTAAAATTTCCTGCTAGTGCTAAATTTTTACCTGGCACTAGATTACGTTTGATAAAAGGATGACAAAATTCAAGATTATTTTTTCCTTGGGTTCCGTAGCGTAAATGACCCAATAAAATTTCACCCATAAAAGGCAGATGCCCTTTCATTAAACCTGGATGCTTTGCAATATCTGGTTGAAATTTTTCAAGCTCTTGTATTTCTAAACCTATTTTATAAAATAAATCGGCAATAGGTTGTTGTGCATTACTTCGTAATCGATATAAGAAAGGATTGCCTGGTTCTATATTTAATTTAAGTGTTGCTAAACCCGCACCATCTTGGCCACGATTGTGCTGTTTTTCCATCAACAGGTATAATTTATTTAATCCGTAGGTAACCGACCCTCTTTTTTGAAGATAATAAGAAAGAGGTTTTCTAAGTCGAATATAGGCTAGGCCACACTCGTGTTTGATTTCGTCGCTCATGATGGAGTTTAAGGAGTCCCAAATTTACAATAGTTAGCTATTGTATTCTCGTAAAGAAGTAAAAAAATTTCTAAGCGCTCGTTGTAAAATGAGGAATCTCTATAAGGAGTAGGTCAGAACCTGCTGCGGCTTCAATTTGGACCATTTCTACTCCCGAAATACCTACTGCGTCTCTACGACCTAAGACCTGACCCTCCACTGTGCAATTTCCTTCAATACAAATGGCAAAAAGGCCTTGTCCAGGCTGATGCATCTGATAATTAGTTGAAAAAGGCTTTTTAAAATGGCCTAAAGATAACCAGGCATCCTGGTTGATAAATAAGGTATTTGGCTCATTGGGAGATACTACCGTGAGTAATTGATCCACCCTATCTTCTGGACGAAATGATTTTTGATCATACCTAGGTGTAATATTTCTTTGCTTTGGGAAAATCCAAATTTGAAATAATTCAACTCTTTTATCTTTATTAGGATTAACCTCACTATGTTGAATCCCAGAACCTGCGCTCATTATTTGAACATCATGTTCTTTAATAATACAATCTCTTCCTGTGCTATCTCTGTGGTGTAAATCGCCAAATAAAGGAATGGTAATAATTTCCATGTTATCATGTGGATGGGTACCGAATCCCATGCCTGCATCAATTTTATCATCATTTAAAACACGTAGCGCACCAAAATGAATTTTAGTGGGATCATGGTATTGCCCAAAACTAAAACTATGATAGGTATCTAGCCAATCAAATTTAACATGGCCTCTTTCATTCGCTGGATAAAAAATAATTGGCATAAATGTAGGGGAGCATTAAAATGCTTTTTCTTTCACAATTTGATTGGCCACTTTAGTCCAATCCTTTAATTCAGCGCAGCCTTGAAAAGAATCATCAATAAAAACATAATAATTTGGAACATGTTCTTTAAACCAAGCTTCCATTGACTTTGCTTTTTTTTCTTCTAGTGCACGTTGTGCCACTTTATTATAATCTTCTTTTAAATTTTCTCTATGAGGAGTAGTGCGTTCTTTAAAATAAATAAGTCTTACTGTTTTTCTACCACGATCGTCTAAATAAACCTGCGGCGTTGAAATATCGCCTGGCTTCATATTTTTCATTAAAACTACCATTTCTTTGTCTAGTTGGTCAATATTAACATAAGTAGAACCATCACGGCCAGTGATGGCACCGCCACTAAACTTACTACCATCATCATCACTATATTTATTAACTGCTTCCCCAAAGCTCATTCTACCTGCTATAATTTCTTTTCTAATGCTGTCCAAGAACACTTTTGTTTCATTAATTTCATCATTGGTAATAGGAGGAATACGTAAAATATGTTTTACAACCGCTTCATCCCCTGATCTTGAAATAAGTTGAATAATATGATAACCAAATTTAGATTTAATAGGAGCAGAAATTTGACCTTCTTTTAAACGGAAAGAACCCGCCATGAAAGCAGGGTCAAAATTTTTCTCGTTACGATTTAAATTAAATAAACCTAAATTTTCTTTAGCACTAGGGTCTTCAGAATATAATTTTACTAATTGATCAAACTTATTGGCACCTGATTCAATTTGTTTTCTATACTCTAACATTTGCTTAATCACATATTCTTCCACATCTCTATTGGCTTTAGGATGCATTACCAATTCTGTTACTTGTACTTCACTTTCATATAAAGGAAGGCTATCCACAGGTATTTTATTATAGTAATTTCTAACTTCAGTAGGTGTAATCTTAATTTTCTCTACAATTTTAGACTGCATTTCATCGGCTAATTTTTGTTCCTTAATTAACAAACGAAAATCTTCTTTTAATTGAAAAACAGAACGGCCAGCTACCTCTTCTAACACTTCTTTAGATCCAAATTGTTGAATGAAATTACGAATACGCCCTTCCATCGCTACTTCTACTTCATCTTCTGTAACATTGATAGAATCGATGAGTGCTTGTAATACTAAGGCCTTACGAATTAATTGACCTTCCACCACTTGACACTCTGAAGGTATATTTACATTTTCTTGTCCTTGTGCTTGACGCTTATAGTCACCAATTGCATTTTCAACATCAGATTTTAAAATAAATTTATCACCCACTGTAGCGATAATTTTATCAGCTAATACTTTTTTCACTTGCGCCTTTGCAGTATAGGAGATAGTCAAGCAAAATATAGAAAATGCAATGCTAATTAATTTCATCAATTTTTTATTATTTGGTAAAGTTCTGCCGCTTGAGTCATTTACCCAAATAGCAAATCTTAATTTTTTTATAAAGTACGTTTTACTTCCTCTTCTTCAAAGGCTTCTACAATATCCCCTACTTTAAGGTCGATAAAGTTTTTAATTGTTAAACCACATTCCATATTTGATACAACATCTTTTACATCGTCTTTGAAACGTTTTAAACTTCCTAATTCAGCACTTTGACCTTCCCCTTTAGGATATTCCACAATACCGTCACGGATAATTCTAATCTTGCTATTTCTACTCAACTTGCCATCGAGTACAAAACATCCAGCAACGGTTGCTTTATCAAATTTGTATACTTCTCTTACTTCTACGTTGGCCACAATTTTTTCTTGAATTTTTGGTTCCAACATACCTTCCATCGCAGACTTGATTTCGTCAATTGCGTTGTATATAATAGAGTATAATTTAATTTCCACTCCTTCCGTCTCTGCCAACTTGTTAGCTTGCATAGAAGGTCTTACATTAAATCCAATGATAATAGCATCAGAAGCAGCAGAAAGTAAAACATCAGACTCAGAAATTTGACCTACCCCTTTCAAAATAACTCTAATGGCAATTTCTTCAGTAGATAGTTTTTGTAATGAATCACTTAAAGCTTCCACAGAACCATCCACATCACCTTTAATAATAATATTTAATTCTTTAAAATTACCTAAGGCTAAACGACGACCAATTTCATCAAGTGTAATATGTTTTCTAGTTCTTAAACCTTGCTCTCTTAATAATTGAGCACGCTTAGTGGCTAATTCTTTTGCTTCTGCTTCGTCTTCATATACTTTGAATTTCTCTCCCGCTTGTGGGGCGCCATTCAAACCTAAAATTACCACCGGTGTAGAAGGTGGCGCTACTTCAATACGTTGATTACGCTCATTAAACATAGCCTTCACTCTACCATAAAACTGACCAGATAAAATTAAATCGCCTTGTTTTAAAGTTCCATTTTGTACAAGTATAGTGGCAACATAACCACGTCCTTTATCTAAAGAGGCTTCAATAATACTTCCCGAACCTTCTTTATTAGGGTTAGCTTTTAATTCTAATAAATCCGATTCTAAAATAACCTTCTCTAATAAAGCATCTACATTCAATCCTTGTTTAGCAGATAATTCTTGGTTTTGAAATTTACCACCCCAAGCTTCTACTAAAATATTCATTTGAGAAAGTTGTTCGTATATCTTCTGCGCATTTGCACCATCTTTATCAATTTTATTTACCGCAAAAATCATAGGCACATTCGCTGCTTGTGCGTGACTTATGGCTTCTTTGGTTTGTGGCATCACAGCATCATCAGCAGCTACTACAATTATAGCTATATCGGTTACTTTCGCACCACGCGCACGCATTGCAGTAAAGGCTTCGTGACCAGGTGTATCTAAAAAAGTGATGGCTTTGCCATTCGGCAATGTCACTTCATAAGCACCAATATGTTGTGTGATACCTCCTGCCTCACCCGCTACTACATTGGCATTTCGGATATAATCTAATAAAGAAGTTTTACCATGGTCAACGTGACCCATAATAGTTACAATAGGGGGACGTTCTACCAAGTTGGCTAAATCGTCTGCTTCTTCTTCTTCATCCATTTCTACCGCTTCTTCTAATCCTACGAATTCAACTTCAAAACCAAATTCACTAGCGACCAGTTCAATTACCTCCGCATCTAAACGTTGGTTAATTGAAACCATGATACCCAAGTTCATACACTTGCTAATGATATCGGCAAAACTGACATCCATCAAACTTGATAACTCACTTACTGTTACGAACTCGGTAACTTGTAATTTATTATCGGTTACTTCATTGGTTTCATTTTCTGCAGCTTCATCTCTTTTAGCACGTCTGTATTTAGACTTCAAACTTTTTCCTCTACCACCAGCACCTGCTAATTTTGCTTGCGTTTCTTTGATCTTATCTTGAATAGCTTTTTGACCAATTTCTTTTTGTTCTGCTGTTTGAGGAGTATTTCTGTTACCACCTCTTGCACCAGCACCAGGTCTTTGTCCACCACTTTGACCTTGATAGCCACCAGTTCTTTGTCCTCCGCCTTGACCTTGATAACCACTCCCTGGTCTTTGTCCAGCGCCCTGTGCTTGACCACCAACTTGCTGTGAACCTTGTTGACCTTGAGATGGAATACGTTTGCGTTTACGTTTTTCTTCTTGACTCAATGGTTTCGGACGTGTATCGCTATTTGTAGGTAAATCAATTTTACCCATTACTTTAGGACCTTCTAATTTTTTAGTGGCAATGTTTTCGATTTTGCCATGTACATTTTCAGGTGATATAGAATGATCAATTGGAGCGCGTGTTTCTTTTTCTGGCTTTACTGCTGAATCTTCTTTCTTTAAAGGTTTTTTACCAGTATTTTCTTTAGCTGGCTTGTCAGCTGTTTCCTCTGTTTTCTTTGCAGATTTTTTAGGTCTTGTTGAAGAATCTATTAAAGATAGATCTATTTTGTCAACTACTTTAGGCGACTCTACTTCAGGTGCATCAATCTTAACTTTAGCAGGTTCTTCTACTTTTTTTTCTGCAGCCTTCGATATCTTAGGCTTCTCCACCTCTTTTGCTACAGGCTTAGCCGCTTCTGGTTCTGCCACTAAAGGCTTCTTTGCCTTGTCTTTATCGGCCACAGCATTTTTAGGTAACTCTACATGATCTGCTTTATTTCTAGCTACTTTATCGCTTTGAAATTCTGCTTGCAGAGAATAATACTGATCCTCAGTTAATTTAGCTGTTGGCTTTAGGTCGTCTTTAGGAAAACCTTTTTTTACTAAGAATTCAATCAAGGTATCTTGACCAATGTTAAATTCTTTAGCAGCTGCTAACAATCTTGGTAGTTTCAATTCTGACATTCTGTTGTTTTTTGTTCCTCTAATTATTTACTAATTTATTGGAACGATTCGCCTAATACAAATATACTTTCAAAAACCAAAGGTTATTCACCTTTATCAAATTCTTCTTGTAAGATTCTACGCACTTCTGCAATAGTTTCTTTTTCTAAATCTGTTCTTTTTTCTAATTCTTCAGCGCCTAAGTTTAAAATACTTCTTGCCGTATCACAACCCACACGCTTAAATTCATCAATGATCCAAGTTTCAATCTCATCGCTAAATTCATCTAAATCAATATCAAATTCATCAACAATTTCTTCATCTTCACGGTATACATCTAATTCATAACCTGTTAATTCAGAAGCCAATTTAATATTCACACCTCTACGTCCAATCGCTAAAGAAACTTGATCTGCTTTTAAATACACTTCAGCATGCATTTTTTCAGTATCAATATTCATGTAACTAATTTTAGAAGGCGTTAATGAACGTTGAATTAATAATTGTGTATTGGTAGTAAAATTGATCACATCAATATTTTCATTTTTCAATTCCCTAACAATACCATGAATTCTACTTCCTTTCATACCTACGCAGGCACCTACTGGATCAATTCTATCGTCGTATGACTCCACCGCCACTTTCGCACGCTCTCCTGGTTCACGAACAATTTTTTTAATAGTAATTAAACCGTCAAAAATTTCAGGCACTTCTATTTCTAATAATTTTGCTAAGAATAAAGGACTAGTTCTAGATAAAATAATGACTGGTGAATTATTTTTCATATCCACTCTTTCTATAACCGCTCTAATATTTTCTCCTTTCTTAAAAAAGTCTTGAGGAATTTGCTCCGACTTTGGAAGAATTAATTCATTGCCTTCTTCATCTAATA
>Ga0214919_10000384_pt1 | contig 75649 bp, 76 predicted proteins | sample LL1503_MetaG_FD_177994 | JGI IMG/M metagenome (GOLD analysis project Ga0214919, IMG submission 177994) | Freshwater microbial communities from Lake Lanier, Atlanta, Georgia, United States - LL-1503 | ecosystem: Environmental > Aquatic > Freshwater > Lake | place: USA: Georgia | collected... | reverse complement strand
AATATATACACAAAAGCCACAATGTTACTGTTTTACTATATCACATGGTATTTCCAGCGAAATATCACTGAGCGGTGTTTGCTGGATCGGTCAATCAAGTATTTCAAAAAGTATGTTTAGGGATAGGAAAGCGATATCAGATAAAATTTTAGAAATAGGGAATGATCAATAGAATCGAGCTCTGCGAGCTAAAATAGGACCAGCGGGTACAAAAAATAACAAGATAAGAAGTAATATAATATTGAGTAGGTCTTGATTTTTTTAGTATAGAAATTAAAGTTGTTTTTGGCTTAAGTTTATTATATTAAAATTATGAAATTTGATCTTGATACTATCGTTATAATAGGTTTTTTGATTATAAATTTAATATTTGGTCTTTTTTCTAGCCGTGGTATTAAAAACATCAAAGAATACGCTATAGGTAGTAGGAATTTTTCTACTGCAACTATCTCGGCCACTATAATTGCTACATGGATTGGTGGTGGATTTTTTTACAGCGCAATATCAGAAACTTATAAAGAGGGTTTATGGCATCTAATAGCACGTTTTGGAGATGTATTAACTCTGTTGATAGTTGGTTATATAATAGCCCCAAGAATAGGTGAGTTTTTAGGTAAAATTTCTGTTGCAGAAATCATGGGAGAGTTGTATGGCAAAAAAATTAAGTTTATTACTGCTATTGCATCGATCTTATTATCAGTAGGATATGTTGCTGTACAAATTAAGGCATTGATAGAGTTATTTTATCACTTTTTTGGTGTTTCCAGTATTTATGCAACGTTGCTTGCCGCCACAGTAATTACTGTATACTCTACTATGGGAGGGATTAAGGCAATTACTTTTACAGATGTAATTCAGTTTCTAACTTTTGGCGTGTTTGTTCCAGTTTTTGCAATATTTGTATGGAATTTATTTGATAATCCTTCTGGGACTGTAATAGCTACTACTAAAAGTAATCCTTTATTTTCTATAGATACTGTATTCAATTTTTATGATCTCAAGTTCTACTCTTTTTTTATATTGTTCTTATATTATACCATACCAGGCTTAGACCCAGCTACCGTGCAAAGAATCTTGATGGCTAAGAATGTTATTCAAGTTCGTAAATCTTTTTCATTAGCAGCATTTTTTTGCTTCATTATTGGAGGTACGGCATGTTTAATCGGTATTACAATACTTGCACATAATCCGAATTTAAATCCTGATACTCTTGTAACGTATGTGATAGATAATTATTCATATACAGGCTTAAAAGGACTAATTCTAATTGGTATAATGGCTATGATTATGTCCAGTGCTGATTCTTATATTAATTCAGCGGCGGTTATATTTGCTCATGATTTAATCAAACCATCAGAAAACACTCTTAATCTGTCTCGTATTTTCTCGATGTTTGTTGGAATATCGGCAACTATTTTAGCATTAGTTACTAGCAGTTTGTATGATTTATTGTTATTAGCTGGAAATTTTTATACTCCTGTTATTACTATGCCGCTCTTATTAGCTATTTTCGGTTTTCGCAGTACTTCCAGAGTAGCTTTAATAGCAATTGTTGCAGGTATTTCTTCAGTCGTGATATGGAGAGTGTTTCTCCAGTCAATAACAGGAGTTGATAGTATTATCCCAGGAACTATTGTTAATTTAGTAACTATGCTGTTAATGCATTATTTATTGAATGAACCTGGTGGTTGGGTAAAGACAAAGAGTAACGACAATTTAAAAGAAATTCGATCAAGACGTAAGCAAAGAATCAAGATCATTAAGTATTTTTTTATTAACTTACCTTCAAAAATTATTAAATTTAATTTAATAGCTTACAGTAAGCTAAATACTCCAAAAACTGATATGGTTTACGTTTATGCTATCTTTAGTGCAATATCAGCAACTATTATTACACTTTCTATCGATAGAACGATATATTATCAGTATTTCCATTTAATCAACATTTTGCTAGGAACTGTATTATTTATAGTTACTAGCTTTATTTGCCAAAAATTATGGCCAAGTGATTTTAAGGAAAAATATTTAGGCGTGATATGGTTAATATCTATATTTATTGTCTCATCCTTTATAAGTAGTTTCTTAGTTTTAATAAGTAACTTTACACATATATCATTGGTTGTTCTAATTTTGAATCTAACTATGATTGGAATATTGCTTAAATGGCAACCTACACTAATAATAATTACTCTGGGTTTAATTTTATCTTTTGGTCTTTATGAGCAATATATCGGAAACATACATCTTTCTGCAGAACTAGATGATTTAAAATTAAAAATGATTTACATACTGTTTATGATTAGCAGTATATTAATTGCTTTCCTAAAGCCTAAACAACAATACCAAGAATTAACAGAGGACAATAACCTGTTCTTATCTAGTAAAGTTGATGATCAAAAAAAAGAATTAACTAGGTTATACGAAATTAAAAATGAGCTTTTACGAAACCTAGAACACGAAACACGCACACCAATTACCGGTATTACTAGCCTCGGCCAAGTTTTATGGGCTAACTACGATAAATTTAATGAAGAACAAAGACGTAATGCAACCAAAAATATTGCTGATAGTTCTGAAAGGTTAACCAGTTTAGTAAATAATTTAATTGATTTATCAAAGCTTAATAATATTAACTATCAGTTAAATAAGTCTCAAGTAAACTTAACTGATTTAGTTTATGAAAGATTAGAACTATGTAAAAAGTTATATATTCAGGATAAAGATGATTTATGGTTTAATTTACAAATAGACGATGAATTAACTGTATTATGTGATCAGTACTACATTTCACGTACTATCGATAATATTATAGTAAATGCTATTCAATATTGTAAACAGGGGACAATTACAATTGAGCTAAAACTAGAACAAAGTAACACTATTCTCTTTAGTGTAAAAGACGAAGGTATAGGTATTCCAAAAGATGAACTATTTGAAGTTTTTGATCCATTTACTGTTAGCTCAAAGACTAAAACTTCTGCAGGTGGAAGAGGTATAGGGCTTGCCTTATCTAAAAAAGTTATTGAAGCACATAACGGTCAGATATGGGCTAAACAGAACCAAGACAAAGGGGTTACTGTTGCATTTACTTTGACAATTAATGACTAATGACTAACGAGCATTAGGAATTACCTACTGTTAAAAAGCGTGCAAGAATGCCCCCACTTGAGGAAATGATTCTATAACAATCTGAACCCACATTTTCTATATCAAAATCAGAACTTAGAATAAAAAATATTATAATACATCTGTAATACTTAAGAAATACAGATGTATTACTTAAGTATTACTAAATAAAATATTATATTTCCCTACCTATAGTAATGATATCCTAGGAAAAGACTAGTGTTCATGTATGTTCTAATGCGAAACTGGCGTTAGTTAAGATATATAAAGCAATGGGAAGAATGACCGGTGAAATAAGTAGGTTTTTCTTGAAAGAATTAAGATTATATTATATTATATCAGATAATGATAACAAGTATAATAGGTATTAATATGAGAACTATTGTTGACATACCTGATTCACAAGTAAAAATTCTAGATCAGGTATCAAAAAAGAAAAATGTATCAAGAGCAAGTCTTATAAGGGAAGCTCTAACAAAATACATAAATAGCTACAGTAATAGTAAAAAAAGTTATGAATTAGCATTTGGGGTTTGGAAAAGGAAAAAATTGGACAGTTTGGACTATCAGCAAAAATTAAGGAATGAGTGGGACTCATGAAAGCTGTATTTGATACTAATATATTGATAGATTATTTAATTGGTAATCTGTTAGCCAAAAAAGAAATCGAGCAGTATCATTCCCCTCAAATCAGTATAATTACAAAAATGGAAATACTAGTTGGGGTAACCGATAATGAAGAAATAATAAAAGAGTTTTTGAATGGTTTTAATATAATTCCTCTTAATGACGAAATTGCTGAAATTGCAGTTAATATAAGAAAGGAAAATAAAATAAAAATCCCAGATGCTATAATCTGGGCTACTGCAAAATACACAGATAGCTTATTAATAACTAGAAATACCAAAGATTTTCAAGGATTAGGAGCTGATATTAAGATCCCATATAATGTCTAAGAAGGTTGTAAGATCAACCTTTAACTAATGTAAAATATAAAAATTTTATATTTTTTTTGATAAGCCCTTGAATTATAAACATCAAAAAGTATTACTACAGTAGTATATTTGTACTAGTTAAGTAATACGTTCGTATTACTTAACTAACTTATTTATTTTGTTTTTGATTTGTTTTTTATTTAAAATTAAAATAGTCTTTGCGTAAAAAAAAGTATTTAATATAATACATTAGCATTACCAAAGTAATACAAATGTAACACAAAAAAATCAAACGTAAATTATGAGCTGTAAAATTCTTGCTATAATAAACCAAAAAGGCGGGGTAGGAAAATCTACAATTTCTGTAAACCTTGCTTATGGCCTTCATTTAAAAAAGAAAAAAGTTCTTCTTATTGACTTAGATCCCCAATGTCACTCAAGTTGTATTTATTGTCCTACAATACCCGCAGATAAAACTATCTCTGCCGCTTTTACAAATAAAAAACTTAACTTAAGAGACATAATGTTACCAGCAATAGTTCAAGAACAAACTATTGATACACTAAATATTATACCTTCTAATATAAAACTAGCAACCGTGATAGAGCAAATCAGCGGAGCTCTTTATAGAGAAAAAATTCTTAAAAATCATATTGACAGAATTATAAATGATTTTGATTATATAATTCTTGATTGCCCACCAACCCTAGGGATATTAGCTATTAATGCTATATATTGCGCTACTTCCATTATTGTTCCTACTAGTTTTGGTAAATATTCGCTAGACGGAATGGCTGACTTACTTGGGGCAATTAAAGAAATAAAAGAAGGTCAAACATATAATTTTTTTGTTTTAAAAAATTTATATGAACAAAGAAATACTCAAACAAACAGATACATCCATGAACAATTAAAATCGCTCAGTGACAACACATTTACAACGACAATCAGGAAAAATGAAGCAATTAATCAGGCTCAGATAACAAGCTTACCTATACAAGTATTCAACCCTTCTTCAAAAGGTGCTCAAGACTTTAACCTCCTTACAGAAGAGGTTATCCATTATGCTTAATAAGAAATTAAATTCGCTATCAGAATCAAAACTTTCTAAGACACTTACACAAATTACAGAAGGTAGTAATATAGAAAAAACTGGTTTTATCAAATCGCCTAATAAATCTTCTTTGTTTAAAACTAAATCGTTTAGACTAAGAGAAGCTGATTTTATAAGTTTATCAACTATTACAACAAAAATTAATAATAGTGATGAAAGAATGAGTTATTCTGATTCTCAGGTTATAAGGGGTATAATAAATTATATCTCAGATAATATGGACAATAACCTTAAAAAACTTTTGCCTTATATAAAAAGTTCCTCATAAAACAGCTTTTCTCTTTGGAATAAAAGGGTTTTTTAATCACTTATGTATTACAGATGTATTACTTACGTAATACACTTATATTTCTTTTTTTTTAATATATATTACTTTAATAAAACAAAAATAATACAATTTAGATAAAAAAATAATATTTATTGTTGTTTTTAAATAATACGTATTGATTTCGTATTATATTTACTATATGTATTAAACAATACGGTGTTTTGGCGTACATATCAACGGTAAAGTATAAAGAGATAGCAACTTATGGCTAAAACAAACATCCCAGATGGAAAAACTAAAATATCAATTAACATCCCAGAAAGGTTATTGATTGAATTAGATACTTATAGAGAAGAAACAAAACAGGATCGCTCAAGTTGGATTACAAGTGCAATTATGGAAAAAATAGCAATGATAAAGAAAAACAAGTAAAAATAATAAAAAAGGAGTTAAACCTAGAAAAGCTTAACCCCATGTTTCCTATTATAAATTAAATAAGCCTGCAAGCATTATCTAATAATAGAAATAAGTACTATTCATAATAGGCATAATGAGATTAAAAGTCAAGGTTTTACTCCGTAAATAAGGAGTAATTATGGGACGTAAATCTACTTTCGCTACTAATGTTGCACACAAGCAATACAAAATTATTCATCACCCTATATTAACTGGGAACATTACGCCTCATGATTGGTACGAGAAATTTACCAATAATCGAGGGAGGCCTGATCTTTCCTTAATTTCTGTTCTTGCGGAAATTGTTTATTGGTATCGTCCTAAAAAGGTAAAAGATAACCAAACCGGCGATATTACTTATGTAAATAAGTTTCTAGGAGACGCCTGGCAAACTTCTTATGAACATTTCGAGAAAAAATTCGGCTTTAATCGGGAAAAACTTCGGAGAATTTTTGTCAAACTAGAACAAATGGGTATTTGCTATAGAGAATTCCGCAATGTTAAGTTAAGAGGCCAGACTTATAACAACAGGCTATTCATTCACTTAAGTCCTCATTTTTTAAGTTCTTATGCCGATAATAAAAAATTTACCGAGCTAAAAACTATCAACAATCCCGTCAAACCTGATTTTTCTGCGCCTAAAAGAGAGGGGGGCTCTCCTCATTTTGGAGGAGATCATTTAATAGATAAAGAAAATAAGAATAATATATTTAAAAATAGATCTACAGAATGTAAATCTATTTTTGGTAAAAATTCTTTTAAAAAAGAAGAATCGGTAAAAAAGCCTGTTCGATTAGATTTTAATGAAGCTAAACCATTGAAAGACTTCTATCCATTAAATAAAGACGATGCTAGTCGGTTACAAAGCTTGTCTGGTCGGGGTTTTAGCTTAAATGCGATGAATGAAATATTGCTTGATATGTCAAAACGCCTGACAGATCGCTTCTTTAAAAGCAAAAAGGTTTTCATAAACTACATGGCCAAGGCCCTGACATACGAAAAAAGGGATGCGGTAAAAATCAATAATGATAGTTTTAAAATTAGAAATAACCTAACCCTAGAAGAAATAGAAGATAGAGAAAGGGAAAAGTACTTAAGTAAAATAGAAGAGAGCCAGCAGACATCGCAACAAGGGATACTCAAGAAGAAGCTGGCAGCGTGCCTTACGCCTAAAACAGCTTACGATCTGCTCCGGGCATACAAAGCAGCAGATATTAGAGAAGGTACGTTTTACCTTTATTTATCAACTCATGTAGAAATAACTGCTGCGGAAAAAGGGCAAATTGTTCAAGAAATACGATCTATTTATGAGCAGGATCATATTACAGATAAGGATTCAGTTTATATCCATGAACTTCAAATAATTATGTCGTCAAAAACGACTATTATGTCAATTGATCAGAATAAAATGGAAAACTCATCATTACCGGTAGGAATATGGGGAAGGGTGAGGCAAGGCTTAGTAGAGGCTTATGGTGAGGCAACTGACCGTAATTGGTTCTCAAGGCTTACAGCAAATGTTGATGAAGAAACGAGAGAGATCAAGCTTAAAGCTGCAACTGATTTTATCAAAGACTGGATAGAAACTAATTATTTACAAGCTATAGAAAGGATAGTTAATAACGAGCAGTTTAAGGTCTGTTTTTGTTAAGTGTAAATTTTTTATGTTTAAAGCTTAAAGTGGAAAATGATTACAGGTTAACCCATTAAAATTATAATAGGTGCTAAATAATCTCTTTGACCAAATGAATCATAGAATGTCTCCTTCAAGGTTTAAGTTAACCTGAAGGAGTGGGAGAATTATATATTTATGGTTTAATAAAAACCATAAAGTTTTTAATTTTTTAACAAGAAAATAATAATCTTCTTGAATATTGTTGGTAATTAATATAATTTTTGCTTTCAATTAACAGTTAATAATATGAATAACTTGTTATCCTTATATTTGAAATTTTCTAAAAATCTGGCTACTAAGCAAATTAAATCCTTAGGGAATTTGATAGGCGATACTTTATGGTTGTTAGAAGTGGAGATGATAAAAAAAAGTGATAATAAGTTTTATGTACAGAAAATTAATATGTTAATCAATCTCTACGCAGAGCAGTTTGATGAGCTGCTTGTTAAACAGGAAACAGGTATGCTTGAGGATATAGGAAATCTTTTTAAATTATTATTAAGTGATTTAGAGAGAATAAAAATAATAACTTAAAGTTTTATGAGAGCATTACAAATTAACATTTACTATGCTTATTAAAGTATCTTGTTCTATAACATAAAATAGCACTTTCTAAATCTTTTTATCAATTTACCAAGGATACCATAATCGAATAATTATTTAGCTACATATGATATAAATATTCAATTAATAGTTGCTTCTTGTAAAGAAAATAATATTCTTAAATTTATTCCTTAATAAGGAAAAACTAAGTCGATAAGTTTAGAGTATATTGGATTAATAATTAAATCAGAATGATTGAGTATCACTGGTTTGGACGGAGTATGGTTTGCATAAAGTTATAATCCATAGATACTTATTCAGATTTTTTAAAAATTGGCACTGCTCAAGTGTGCAACCGTTATATTACTTGACTATATCAATAATTGCCTCGGTTATAATTAATGCATGTTTATATAAACATGATAGGAATTTTGAATATCACAAGAATAAACTGTACCTGCGAAATCAGTTAGAGAGTATAAGACGTCTTATAGAAAATGACATAAATAATATCTTAGAAAATAAACACCCTGAGCATCTGATATTAATAAAAAACTTTGAGACCTCCACTAATAACAGCACTAAAATATATGAAAACGGCATTACGGCAAGAGTTTATGTAAACGATTCTAAAGTAATATTAGCTGATTTTTCAAACTTATTTGAGCTTCTTGAAGAAATAAACAGGGATAATTTTGCTTATTATATAGAGCTTAATAACAAAATAATAAATGATTCTACGCCTAAAGGATATTACGAAACTGTATTTAATGGAAGTATTGTTAATAACAGTTTTTCAGTAAAATTAAAACTTTTGGAACACTCAGTACTAAAAATAGAGAGCGAAAAACGTATTATAGAGATGATGTGGTATAGGATAATTATATCTACAGCACTTTGTGGGTTTTTATATTATGCATTTTTAAGATATTATCAGAATAACGTCAGAATACGTATACTAGAAAATAATATTAATAGTATTACTGAGTTTTACAAAAAAGAAAAAGACAGGATTGTAACTTATTACGAATATACAAAAAAAGATCCAGAATTAATAACGAGACTCGAAACTGCTGGTCTAATATATGATGTTAAAACTAGAAATTATTTTCCCCTTTTTTTATCTCAGCAAGTTGACGAGCAAAAGATGCATTCTTTTAATTTACGGCAATTGGATTTATTGGATCTGGTCGATGGCTACAATATTATTTATCACACTGAAACCGAGTTACAAATAAATGACCAGACTTTAAATGGCCAGATAAATTCATTTCTGGAAAACGAAGTACTAAAACAGATACTGGAAAGTATAGTAATAAATTTTTTACAATTAAAAAGTAATTCTAAGGAAAAGGGAATAATCAAGATTACTTATTTTAGCAATAGTTTTATGTTTGAGTGTAACTTGATAAAATTAAATAGAGAGCATTTAATAAAATGGTCAAGAAATATATTCAATAACACCGGCAACCCTTTTATTCTAGATTTTTACCAGATATTCAAATTATTGGAAATATTTTATTCGACAATAGAAGTTGACCACAATAATGACTATCTGATTTTAAATGTCAAATTTGACCTAGATAGTATAGAATTAAAACATCAATGTTCTTATGATAATGTGGTAGACATTACTAAAAAATATAGGAAAAAATGAGATTCCTAATCTTTCTTTGCTGTTTTATTGCTATAAAATGTTATGCTTCCAGCTATAATATTTACCCTCCAGTATCATATTTTACTAACCAGAAAGATACTATAGCCAAGTTAAGAAACTTACTGGAATATCATGGTATAGCAAGTATCACGGGCGTAAGAGGTAACGGCAAAACTGAATTAGTAAAAAAGTATTTCTCAATTTATCAGAGAGACTATGAAATTATTGGATATTTTAATGGGGCTATCTCAATAATACCCCAGTTGGTGACTTTTGCTGAATATATTAATTCTGGCCTTGAAGAAAATAACAAAATTTCTTTAGATCCGGCAACTATTCAGGATAGCATAATTGAATATTTGCGTAATAGAAATAATTGGTTATTGATATTTGATAATCTCTCTTTGAATAATGCTGAACTTAACAGGTTTCTAGATTTAAAAGATAAAGGTCATATAGTTTTCATATCTGCAAACAAAATACAAAAATCAAGTAATGACCAGATAATAATAAATAATTTACAAATAGAACATGTTAAAGGCCTACTAAATAAGGTAATGCAGATACCAGATCAGGAAGTAATAAATGAACTTGCCGAGGTACTTGTTCAGAAAGGTAGTCCTACAGCATTAATTGTTGATAGCGCATATTTCTTAAATAACCACCCTCATTATACAGTAAAAGAGTATATTAAAAAAATGACAAATGATAATGAACTAGTAAAAAATTATCTGGAAATGACAATGTCATCTTTAAGTATGGAAGCAAAAAAATTGCTTACCAAGATAGCTTTACTTAATAATCAGGCAATTTCAAAAAATATTATCAGCAACATTCTTGATAAAGATGTTGATGTAAACGAGGTTATAACTGAGTTATCAAGTACTAACCTATTAAGGATGATAAATACAGACCGCAACACCCCGATTTTTGGATTACACGATATTTATAAAAATGAGCTGTTAAAATTACCAAGCAATAAAGAAATTATTGTTAGAGAATTAATATCATCTTTAAATAAAATTTTTCCTGATGATTTTAAATATGGAAATGAAATTCATCATATTTTTCTTAATGATCAAACACTTGCCGGTAACATAGAAATGTTACTGGAGAATATAGAAAAATATAGTATTAAACCAACTTATGAGGTTTTAGAATTAAGGCTAAATACTTTAATTAATGCTTTTGAATTAAGTTTTATGGATCAGGCGGAAGAGCATATCCAATGGTTTAAGAAAAGCTTTTTAAGCTACAATATTATGCCTAAAACTCTTGGTGAAAAACAACTGTTTAGTACCTTTTTAATACATTTAAGCGCAAGCGAATTTTTTATTTACATGGATACGGATAAAGCCCTTCAGTATTTATTTCTAGCAAGGGATATTATTAATAACGAAAAAGATAACAATGATCTAAAATCTTATATCAGTATAGATATAGGTCAGATACAAGCTTATCTAGGAGATCTTGAAAGTGCCAGAAACTCTATAGAAACAGCAGAAAAACTAGTGAGCTATAATTCCAATTCAATGGTAAAAATTCTATTTGTAAAATCCTTAATTTACCTTATGGAAGGAAATTACCATAGTGCATTGGCAGAAATAATTAAGGAAGTTGAGTTATGTAAAGATTTGGGCCATGAAGAAGAATGGCCAGCCGTAACTGGTCAGAAAGCTAAAATTTTAAACGGTTTAGGAAGATTTAAAGATGCTTACCGGGAGACCTATAAACTATATACTGAAAATTATCAGTTAATAAGGAATAATGATACCGATAAAGGCGATATCCTAACTCAATTATCAAGAGCAGAACTAGGTATAAACAAACCGGTAGAAGCATTGGAACATGCCAAGCTAGCAGTGAGTTTACTTCTTGGAAATAAAAAAAGGAATAATAAGTCTCTTAATTTATCTACCGACTTTTTTCTAGCTGAGGCGTTAGTTGCGTACGGTGATAGTTTAAGCTCTTTAAATGAATGGGAAAAAGCTCTGAATGAATATAATAAGGCAGAGAGGATATACAAAAACGTATATAAGGATAATTTTAATAAGGTTGATAATGTAAGTTATCTTTTATTACAGGCAGCAAAAGTATCCCATAAATTAGGAAATGGTTTCTGGTATAAACACTATAATAACTTATTAACCAAAATATTACCGGCAGAGCATTATCGTATAAAAGAGCTTAATGATTATGTAAAATCCGGAACTCGTTCAAAATTATAATTACTGATTATAAGTCTGTTTAACCATCCATTTTATAAATTGGCTATCGGCTTCAGCCAAATTTAAGTCGTTAGCATAATTATAGGCTTCTTTAATAAGATTAAAAACGTTGTTTATTTTAATGTCATATTTATCAATTAATGGATTTATTTCAGCGATTACCTTATTGCATGTATCAAGAAATAAAATGTGATCTAATTTTTCCCCAGTGTTATTATCCACCAATAGATCTTCTATATTAACATTTAAAGCATCAGCTAAAGATTTTATAGTATCGATACCGGGATTAGTAGAGCTACCACTCAAGATGTTATGGATAACCCTTGTTTTTTTTGCTTTGGCCTCTAGATCAACAATTCGTAGAGACCGCTCTTTCATAAATCTTTCAAGATTTTTTTTGAGGATATCGTAGCTATATGCCATTAAAAAATTAAAATAAGTATTGCTTTAAAAAAACAAATAGGTTATTTCTATAAAAATACAAAATTGTATTTGTATAGAACAAAACCAACTGATTGTTGCTATAAAGTTGTGCTTTATTAAACACCAATCTTACCGGTAGCTACTTTTCTCCGAGTCGCCAAACTGCAGAAGATAGCTACCGAATAATACCAAGCCCTAATGCCAAGCATTGGGCTAACACTACATTGTTAACTAAACAATATGGTAATATGAACATACCAGAAAAGAGCTACCTGCACAATAATATATATGTGCCAAGGCCCGGAGTTATCCGAAGTGATTCGCTTTTTATACCGCATTGGTGCTATAAAAAGATTTTCCTGCCTAGCGGTAGACCTGATTTAACAGGAATCCATATTCTTGCTGAGCTGTTATCTCTATCCCAAAAAACAGATGGGAGTAACTCTGATTTTGAACTTCGAGACTGTTTTAGGTATTTCTGGGATAAATTCTCTATTCGAAGACCCACCTTGCAAAGAGCATCATTTCGTCTGCAGAATCTGGGATTGGTTACTCGTCTGTTTTATGCTACCGTAGCCATTCCGGATAGTAAATTTCCTAAAGAACTTGCCTTAAAACTCAATACCGCAAATATTGATGCTTTATCTGATGCTAAAGGAGGGCCGTTATGAACTCTTCTTTTATTACTTGCGGTAAGTCCTTTAAACCCGGTGATGTCATTATTCATAAATGGTACAGGCAATTTTGCCTTGAAGATGGAAACCCTGATCTGGTGGCAATAACTATCCTTGGCGATATTGTTGCCTGGTATCGAAATGGTACAAATAACCATTACGGCGAACTTACGCCCAAACTCCATGGGCATTCTCTTTATCTTTCCTATAACTACTATGAGCAGAAGTTTGGTTTTCGTGAAGATAGAGTAAGAAGAGCCTTAACCCGTTTATATGCGCAGAATATTTTAAAAAGAAGTTTTAAAAATATTTATGTTAAAGGCCAGAGGCTCAATAAACTGGTTATTGACCTTGATGCAGATTTTTTTAAGTCATGTTTTATCGATCCCGAACTTGATATCAGAGGAATAAGAGAGGAGAAAAAATCATACCGTTTGCACCGGTGCTACGATCAAATAAGTACAAAAACCATTTTTATAAAAGATAGATCTAACGTGCATGCGCACGAATCTAATTTCTGCAAAAATTCCTTTGTAGAAGAAAAATCTACCCAAACAATATCTGTATTACCTGTAAGAGGCTTTAGCCTTGCTTCTTTTTATCCTTTAAGTCAACCCGCAGCCGCAAAACTACAAGCATTATGCGGGCGTGAGTTTTCAGCTAATGCTATTAACGAAATACTGCTTAGCATGTCGAAACGTTTAACAGATCGTTTCTTCAAAAGTAAAAAGGCTTTCATGAACTATATGGCTAAGGCCTTAACTTACGAAAAGCGAGATGCGGTAAAAACCAGCAATAACAGTTTCAGGATCAGAGCCAATATAAGCAAGGATGAAATCATAAAACAGCAAAAAGAAGCGTTTTTAACTAAGGTAGAAGGGAGTACGGATACTACTCTTGCAGCGCAGTTAAGACGCAAACTTGCCTCTATCTTACCGCCAGATCTTGCTTATGACTTTTTGTCGGCGGCAAAATTTCCTACACATGCAACGAGCAGTGATCTTAAAATCAGTTTACAGAAGAGTATTGACCTAAGCCAGAGTCAATACCTCCTAATACTTGAACAGGTGCAGTCAGTATACGGTTCATCCGTCAGTAGTCTTGAATTTATAATACAAAATCCAGCTTCCCCAACTTTGGGCGTATATTCGACTGCTTCTTCAGCGGGTAATAACGAATCGGAAATGCTCTCCGGGGTATGGGGTAGAATCCGCACGGGGCTGATTAAAACCTGCGGCGAAGGGATAGATCGTAACTGGTTTTCAAAACTTAAAGTAAATGTTGACGAAGAAAGAGGGGAAATCAAACTGCGAGCTCCAACTTTGTTTATCAGGGACTGGGTACAGCAGAACTATCAGCATCTACTTGAGCAGTTCTGCAATAAAGAAAATTACCGCTTAATGGAGGTGTGCATATGAATTCATTTTGCAGGCAAGTCCTTGTAGCTCTTGTAATACCCACCCTGATTATTGTAGGGGTTAACGGCATGGTATTTGCGTCCCCTATTAATCCGCAAATTGCCAACATTAGTTATTGGTATGGCGACGATGATATTAGAGCAGTCATTAAAAGCCGTCTTGGCGATAGTGTATATATTGCCCCTGCAGTGCCGAACAACTCTGAATTAATCAGGGCTTCAGCAGCAGCAGCCTTGCTTGAGGCACAAGCAGGAAAAGCTGCAATGATCGTAAACCTGAACAATAATCACTGGACGGGGATTGCAATCAGGACAAAGGCTGATGGTAATATTATTGTATTTTACAATGATTCTTTTGGCACTCCTGTTGGTGGGGAAGGGAGTGAAAGCGGCCAGTACATCGCAGCCATAAAAAAGATTCTACCGACTGCCGAAATTGTTGATCTGCGTGTTCATCAGCAGAACGACGGATCGAGTTGTGGTGCATTTACTGCTGAGAATCTGATAGCTTTAGCTAGCCTAAATCAGGTAAACCTGACTCCTGAAGCAGCAAGAGAGTTACTTGCAAAAATTAATGACGCAAGAACTATCCGTATTTTGCAGCTTGGAAGCCTCGAGGCAAAAATAATAACAGCTGCTGAAATAATAGCAGGAAGTATGGCCGGCAAGTATGCGGAAGCAGTGAGCGGAGTTGCCTTTTCTGATATGGCAAATTTTGCCGGCGCTACAATGGACAGACTTACACATCTGTATTTGATTGATTCCGGCAATATGGGTGTATCTAGCGGAGAGGTAGAATCAGATTATGGCTTATGGATCAAGGGAAGCTATGGAAGCGGTACATTCAAACCTCAAAATTCGCTTGCGATAAAGCAGAAAACTACAGGACTATCTATCGGTTTTGACGGTAAGTTGGATGACGATACCATTATTGGTATTGCTTTAAATCATAACCAGACAAAACTTAAGCCAAAATCCGCTCCTGAAATTGTAGTAAGTAATATCAGTAATAATACCGGTAGCAAGTTTAGCGGGGATATCAGATCACTTATCGGTAGTTTTTACGGAAGTATCAACGTGAGTGAAAGGTTGGTACTCAGCGGTGAGGCTAGGATCGGTCAGGTTGACGCTAAAATGAATTATCAGTCCTTGCTTAATGGAAATAGCAGATTCAAGTTAAAAGGGGAGTTACTTGGAGGGTCGCTAGCAGCTGATTATTATTACCCTATAGGTAAACTCTTTCTAGTACCAAACTTTGGCGTTTCCTATGAGACCGTAAGATTCAAGGGCAAAGATCAGGGAAATTTAAAGATTGGCAAGCTGATTATCAGGAAACCTGCAATTACGGGAGGAATTGCTCTAACAGGCGTTTTTGAAATTGGAGAATGTCAATTAATTCCTGAAATCAGAGCAGGTTATGAAGCAGGATTTTCTGTTAAATCAAACAGACTAAAGATAAGCAATAGCGGTGGTATTCCTCTTTCTGATTACAGGATACCTGTGCCAAAGGATACATATAGACTTGGAGCAAGTATGGGCATTTCTTTTTCAAGATTTGAGGCAAGTGCCGGTTATGAGAGAACTGGTTACAAGCGTTACTCAGGGAATAGCTTTTATGGAAAGCTGCGGATTAACATTTAACAAAGGGAGAAACAATCATGGAGAACAGAGGGGAAGAAATCAAAGAACTACTTAATCATATTCTCAATAAACTTGATCGGTTAGAGCAAAAAATAGAAAGGCAGGAAGAGGATATAAGAATCTTTCTTACTAGTAGAGATTCAAGTTATGAACCAAGTAGCCTGTTCCTTGCCCAGCAAAAGGCAACTAGAACTTCAGTAGAGTTACTTAGGGAAGAGATCGAGGAGCTGCATCAGGTAATTAGGGTGATTTTGAAGTAAAAATAAAAAATAAGGAAGGAACAATAATGGGAAGAAAAAACAGTAATTTAGAGAAAATCGATAAATTCATTGGCCAGAAAATCTATTCCCTGCGGTTAGCAAAAGGGCTACCCCGCCAGCAATTATCAAAAGTAATCGGTGTTACTCACCAGCAGCTACAGAAGTATGAAAATGGAACTAATCGGGTTGCTGCTTCAAGGCTGGTATTAATCGCTAATGCTCTAGAGCAGAAGGTAACATATTTTTACGAAGGTTTTGAAGCAGGTGATAACATCCCGCCGGAAACTGAAAGCCAACGCCTGTGCATTGAGGTAGCACGGAATTTCAGGCGGCTCGGTAATAGGGAACATCAGGACGCAATCAATACCCTGGTTAAATCTCTGTTAAAAGAGTAGGTAGCGTAGGAGATCAGAATGCTTATCATGACGGTTACCGAAAAATTACTCCAGCGAATTACAGGTTCTGCAAAATTACTGTTTATGGTTTTTATCTGTCTTTCTGCTCAGGAAAGCTGTCATGCAAGCATTGTGCTTCCAAAGAATGAAGCTATATTTCAGGATACTCGCAAGGCATTGGATAAAAGATTCTCTATTGAATCTTCTCCTGTATTGCAGGAAATAGCTAACCGGGAGCGTATAGCTGAATCAGAAAAGGCTATTGATGAATCCGGTGATATTCTGCAGATCAAGACACCAGGGTTTGCAGAGAATCTGACTGTCTTTTCAAGGAGTAATATCTGTTACCGGAATCTGTATCTGGCTTCATTACTTTTAGGGCAAGGTGCTTTTGATAGTGAGGATGTATGGGGTCAATTTGAGCAGACCATGAGCTGGCTTGAGAAAAGTGATTTAAAAGGGGCGTTTACAGGTTTAAGGGTTCAGGGAGTAGTTGTTGACGGAAAGGAGGTAGACATGGAGTGCCTTGTACTTGCTGATTATCTGTTAAAGGTTTGGGATAAGGAACTGGCCCGGCACGAAAATAGCAGGCTTTTTCTTGATCTTAAGAAAGTAGCGGGAGCGGAGCAAGCAAAACTGGAACTGCGGCAGCTTTTATTTGCCAATCTTGCCTTTGACCAGAATGGATATCTCGATGAGTTAAACCGCCATATTCGCCAGGAGTCAGGTTGTAACCTGGCATTAAACGAAGACAAGGAAATTAATGGAAAAAGGAGGTAAGGAAAATGAGCAATGGGAGACAACAGCTGTTCTGGGCGGTAGCAACACCGATCAGGTATCTTGGATTTACTATTGATGAATGGGCGGTACTTGCTCTTGGAATAGTACCCGGGCTCTTTTTACTTAATACCGGGCTGTTTAAATCAGGTCTTTTAGTGATAATTAGCGGCATAACCTTATGTATGGCGTTTAAGAAATTCAAACGTATGGCAAAACAATTCAGGCTCAGGAGTTTTCTGGTAGCCAAGGGTTTTCTTCGGCCTCCTCCCATGCATCCTGCCACTTTAAACAGGGAGGTAGGACGATGAGACATATATTAAAGCAGCAGTCAATAGTATCAATAGCAAGGTATAACAGATGGCTTCTTTTTATTTGTGGCTTGCTGGCGTTAGCTGTTCTGGTGCTGGTACTAGCGGTGATGAACAAGGAAGAGCGGTGGTTACTGATTCCTGCCATAGATACGGAAAGGCGGATGAATATTTCATCAAGCCGTTTTCATGAGAGTTACTTACGGGAATGGGCAAGGGGAATAGTAAAAACGCTTTATACGGTTTCTGATAATGACGTGGAAGAACAGATTGCAGAAATCAGAATGTTAAGTGCCAGTTCTAAGAGCCTGGATAATTTTTTCAGAAAACATAAGGAGTTTGTAAAAGGAAGCAGGATTACATCAAGTTTTGCTTTCAAGGAAGCGGTCATGGAAGGGGATAATATTCGTGTTAACGGTACGTTTTCATACTGGTTTTCGGGTTCTCCAAACAGGATCGCCGTAGAAAAGAGCCTGCTGCTTTCATATGTGCGCAAAAGTAACGGGCTCTGTTTATTAACTGATATTGTTGAGGAAGAAAGTAAAGAGAATGAACAGATTTAAATTCTATCTGATGATACTGGCGGTCACATTTTCAGCTTGGCATCCGGTGCTGGCTGTGAACTATCCGGTTAATACCGATAATGTGCTTGCGATTACTGTTGCTGAAGAAGGATATACAAGGCTTAGCCTTGATGATGAAGTTATTACGGATATTTTTGTGTTTCCTGAGAATTCCCTGCAGGTTCAGATCCATAAATCGGGTTATGCGATACTGGTTCCCAGCCTTGAGAAAGACAGGGAAGGAAAAACAATCAGGACTGATGTTTATTTAACGGTAAGCGGAAGCGAAGGAACAACGCAGGACATGGTCTTGCGCTTTGCAGGCAATAGCCCAAAACCTGTAAAACTTGTGAAATTCAATTTGGGCAAAGAGTTTAATAAAGATCAATCAACTAATAATGAGGTTAAAGAGAAGAAATGATTAAAAAAGGTAAGACAGCTTTTTTGCACGTTACCGGCGATATGAATCCGGATAAAAATGATCTGCTCATCAAAGGAGTATTTCTGGCCATGGCAGTAATCTGGCTTTTTGCTCCGCAAATTGCTGCAGCAACCTCGCTTGAAACTCAACTGGCAGCAGGTTATGGGACTGTTAGCAAAGCAAAGATTTGGGGTGTAAGCGGGGCGAGTATACTTGTTTTAATTGGATCAATTGTTAAAGGTAACATTAAACTGGCCGGTTTGGTGGTTGCTATTGGTGTTATTGGAGCTTTTTATCTTCAGTGGATCGACGGCGGCATGAAGCTTGCCTAAAAAATGATGAACTCCATGCTTTTTTTAAGGAAGCGTGGAGTTTGTTTAAAATAAAAAATTAATTTTATGAAAAAAGGATTAATCGAGTTATTACAGGCAATAAAGGATAAAGCCGGTAGTGCCGGCATCGGTAATTTCAGAAACAGCCGCCCGGCTCTTAAGGCATCGCCGAGAAGAATACTGATGTATGCTGCTATCTGTTGCTGCCTGATATATTTTTTATACCTGATGTTTGCAGGTGTCCCAAAGGTAGCCTCTCAGACCCAAGCCGGCATGGAGGAGAAATGGACGAGGAAAGAAGAATTTACGGGGGATGGTGTAAAGGAATTAACTGATCCTAGAGCTCTTTGGGTAGCAGACACGCAGAATAAATTTGCCGCAGAAGTAGCAAAGATCGAAACGAAATACAGACAGCAGCAGGAAGAGGCAAACAGTACTGTTGCCGATCTTAAAGCTGAACTTGCCAATTTGAAGGAAAAAATGGAAAAGCAGGAACAGAATCGTCCTCTGCCTGATATGGGAGACCAGGAGGCAAAGCTGCTGGAAAAAACCCTGCTGCGGACTGTGCCAAAGAAGCTGGGTCATGTTAGCAGGGCATACAGATTACCGAAAAAAGATACGATTGATTATTTACCCAGTGGTTCTACGGCAAGGGCAGTGGTCATGATGGGAGTAGTAGTCGGTACCGGAGCAAAAGCGTCCAGCAGCCCAGAGCCGATAATGGTTCGGCTTACCGATAGCGGGATATTTTCAAAAGGAAACCGGATTGGGCAAGTCAAGGATGCGACGTTAATCGGGGAATGTACCGGTAATATTTCATCGGAGCGGGCGAAATGCCGTATGAATACGATGAGTTTCGTAAACCGCCATGGAGAGGTAGTCGAAAGGAATATTGAGGCCTGGATAGTAGGAGAAGATGGAGCTTATGGGGCGCAAGGGTTAGTAGTTGATAAATCGGGCGAACAGATCCGGATGGCTGCTTTAAACGGGTTACTTGGCGGTATGGCCGGTTTTTTCCAGAATCAGGCAAGTAAAAGTGTATATCCGGTATCGCCTTTTACCGGCCCGAGCCATGCTTTGTCGGCAAAGGATTCGTTAAAGAGCGGGATAGCAAATGGAGCTAGTAATGCCCTTGAGGAAATAGCCAAATATGGAATAGCCAGGGCCGAGCAGATGTCACCGGTGATTATATTTTCTGCCGGAAGAGAGGTAGATGTCCTGTTCAAGACAGGAGTGCAGCTAAACAATATGCTTGATGAGCCCGGCGAGACTTCTCTGCTGCAAACAGCTGCAGCCGTTAGTCCTCCTTCTATCCACAGCACAAATGATCAGGCTCGGCCGATTACTCAAATAGACGGCAAGAAACAGGCGGGTGCTTTTGCTGATGTACTCGAAGGGTTAAAAGATCAGGAAGAACAGGGATTTTAAAACTGGAAACCATCTAAAAGACAAGAGAGGAAAAATGGAAGGACAACGTTATGGAATCAGAATAAGTCATATTGCTCTGATAACGGCACTTGCATTGTTGCTGCAGGGGTGTGTAGGCAGCAGTTATAAGAGCGATTTTGGCTGTAAGCCTCCGAAGAAACCACAATGTAAAAGCCTATATGAAATTACCATGGAAGCAGATAGCGGAGCATTCGGGCCGGATAGCAAGAAGAATGAAAGGAATGGCTGCGATAAGGATAAAAAAAGACTGCGTTCTCAGGGGGTATGTAAATGCTAGCTAAAAATATTCATCCTGATTTTAACCGGCAACGGATTTCACCGCATTTTGTTTATGAAAGCTATGATGAGCAGACCGGATTTTTTCATAATAAAGGTTCAGTTGGTTTTGTGCTAATGGGCAATCCAATGAATGGGGCAGAGCTTGCGGCCGAAGACGAGGTTGCAGAATTCATCAAGAATACGGAAAACCTACCAGATGGTGCTTCTTTGCAGGTACTGATGATAGGAAGTAGTGACATATCATTTTTACTGGAGCGGTGGAGGCTTGAGCGTCAAGGCGAGGTATACGAGGCCCTTGCACAGAGTAGGTGTAATTTTCTTGCATCTGCCGCCAAGGCTCAAGGGAACATTAAAAACGTAACGATACTGATATCGGTAGCTATTCCTGATAAGGATACATGCCTGATTGCAATGGAAAGAAGACGGGAGGCCTTAAAAGCAAGCCTTGCCAATATTTATTTCTGGGCATTTGACATTAATGATGAGCAGCTACAGGGGATTCTATCAAGGATATGGAACGGCGATCCCGCTAAGAAAGCCTGCGTTAACCCTTATGAATTATTATCGGAGCAGATAGTTTCAACAGATTTTGGTTTATTTGAATCAGCTGACCGGATCGAATTTGCAGACGGAAGAGCTGCAATTGCTCTGGAAGTGGAACCACGCAGCAGGCCAAAGAGCTGGCAGCTTGGATTAATGGATCTTTTTCTGGGGAATGAGATGCGCAAGTCTGAATATATCCAGACTGATTTTCTTATTCACGTGGGCTTGCAGGTTCTTGAAAATCAGGGAATAGCAAAAGCTGCGGCCTATGCCAAACGTGAAAGCCTGCATAAAAACATTGCTGCCGGTCTTGACAAGTTCTTTCCTGATCTTAGGGAAGAAGAGGAAAACCTGCAGGGGGCAATTGAATGTCTGCAGGCAAATGACAGGATGATCCATTTGCATATGCACGTCGTATTGATAGGAGATAAAGAGAAGGTAGGACAGGCAGCAACGGATTACATGGGAATAATGCGTCGTAGCGGTTTTGGTTTTGCAAATAGCAGATATGATCATCTAGCGGTATTACTGAGCAGTATGCCTATGTCATTGGTAGCATTAACACCTGGTTTTTTCAAACCAAAAATTGGTGGTATGAGCCCTGCTCTTATCGGGGTTGGTAGAGGAATCAGGACGGTATCGAGTGAGACAAAAGCTCTGCTTCCCTTAGTCGGTGAGTATAAAGGGGATCTAAATAGCCCTTGTCTGATGCTTGTCCAGCGGCGGGGACAGTTAATGTACTGGTCACCTTTTGGCAGTGAGTTTACGCCTCACCTCTGCACAAGCGGGAGCAGCAACAGCATTCTGGAAAATTATAACTGCGTTATAGCCGGTAATGCAGGTAGCGGTAAATCAGTGGCAATGCAGGATCTGATGCTTTCCGTTCTTGGAATCGGGGGGAAGGCATTTGTGCTTGATTATGGGAAGAGTTTTGAGCGTTTATGCAAAATAGTTGGTGGTAACTATATTGAGTTTGATGTCAGCCGGCCGATTTCGATTAATCCTTTTAGTGATGTACCTATGGGTAATGATCAACTTTCTACAGAAGCACGTGCTGATTTTCTGGCAACTTTTCCGACAACTCTTGCTACTATGGCTGCGCCAAAGCAGGGCACGTCCGATATTCAGGACAAGTTTCTCAAAAGAGCCCTTGATGAGGTCTGGAAGGAGAAGAGATCACTAGCCCAGATTGATGATATAGCTAGCTGGTTATTGAGGCAGAATGAATCTGTAGCAACAGAGCTTGGTCATATGCTATATGATTATACTGCTTCCGGTGCATACGGTGCATTTTTTTCAGGGAAGGCAAATGTCAGCCTGAATTCGAATATTGTAGTCATTGAAACTGACCATTTACGTAATTTCCCTGATTTGATGGCAGTAGTAATCCAGATCATGATAACTCATATCAACCATACCATGGCCAAGGGCTCAGTTAGCAAGCCGAATCTGTTGCTGATTGATGAAATGACGAAAACCCTCAAGAACCCCTTGGCTTTAAAATTTGGTGAGGAGACCGTCAGAATTGTCAGGAAATATAAAGCTTCGGTAGTAGTCGGTACCCAGCTTGTTACGGATTTCCATACCTTGGGTAAGAATGCGGAAGCAATTTTTACCGGAGCATCGCACAAACTGATTTTCCGCCAATCTGCAGATACCCTGAATCTGATGCGTTCAACGCCAATGTTTGAGCACTATGTCAAAACTGACAACCGTTTAAGAAGAATGATGTCGGTAGAATCGAAAAAAGGCCGGTACAGCGAGTGCTCTATCTGGGGTCCCGATGTTAACGGTATTATCGCCCGTCTTTACATGGATCCTTTTAGTTTGCTCATGATGAGTACCAATCCGACTGATAAAACCGCATTAGCAGAAAAGGCCGGGCTTGGGCTTAATCTGGTAGATAGCATCACCGCTGTTCTTCAGGAAAGGGGGCTCGCATGATCATGCGCTTACCTGGTTTTGCCTTTGTTTCTGTTACAGTTATCTTTATGACTCAGGTTATAGCAAGCAGCGTGACTGAGAAAGCAGCTAGTTATGATATTGAAGATTTTGGCACGCATGGACACCTTTTTGACATCAAGGAAGTTTCACTACTTACTGAAGTAATGGATAAGCTGCAAGAAGCCGAAAAGAACGGCAAGTTAAAGGAGCTAAATGAGCAGTTTATTGCCAAGGTAAGAGAAAAGGTTTTAAGACCGGTAGCAGTAGCGGGAATAAAGAATGCAGATAAGAAACGAAGCTGGACGTATGATCCAACTTATACGCAACTTGAGGATGTCAGGGATGATAAGGGAAGAGTTTTAATAGCAGCTGGAACAACTATTAACCCGCTTGATAAGTTAAAATGGGGCAAGAAAGTAATTCTGATTGACGGTGATAGTAACGGGCAGATCAGCTGGGCAAAATCGCAGGATGGAATAATTACTCTAGTTCGGGGAGCTCCGCTTATAGCTGCCAAGGAACTCAACCGCCGGGTTTATTTTGATCAGGGCGGATATTTATGTAAAAAGTTCAGGATTGAAGCAGTACCTGCCATTATTGAGCAGGATGGCCACCTCTTGCGCATAACGGAGGAGGCAATCTGATGACTGGAAAACTGAAAGTTCCGGAATTATTCTGTGTTATTGTTCTGATCTACTGTAGCATGATTGATAATTCGTGGGCAAAGGACGGTTGCGTTGGAAGGTTTGTAAACCCGGTAACTGATGTCTGCTGGTCGTGTCTGCTTCCAATCAAGATCGCCGGAGTTAATATCACTGGAGGGGATATTGATACCCCTACCTCAAAATCCATATTATGTGCCTGCCCAAGACCAGGGATTCCGCTGCCGGTGCCGGGAATTCCGATTGCCTTCTGGGAGCCGGCAAGGTTAGTTGACGTAACCAAATCACCGATGTGTATGGTAAGCCTTGGCGGTATATCGCTTGGTTCTTCTTCGGTTAAGGGATTCAAGGAAGATAGTGCCGGAGAGGCATTTTACCACGTTCACTGGTATATCTATCCTGTGATTTACTGGCTTGAGATTCTACTTGATTTTGTCTGTCTTGAAATGGCGTCAGTAGATGTAGCTTATATGACTGAATTTGACCCGATGTGGTCTGACGATGCTAAAACTGCCATCCTGAATCCTGAAACCCTAATGTTCGGTAATCCTCTAACGCAGGCGGCATGTGTTGCTGACTGCGCTACTTCAAGTACCGGACTTTCGAATGATTCAATGTTCTGGTGCGCCGGTTGCCAGGGAGGTATTTATCCTTATAGCGGGACGACTTCGAGCCATAACGGAGGGGTTGGAACAGCCCAGCTGATTGTCTCAAAATTCATGGCCAAGATGCACCGTCAGATGATGCTTTGGGGTTATTACGGCAAGGAGGGAATGTGCGGTAAGTATCCAATGCCGGTTATCAAGAAAAGCCAGTATCGACTGCAGATGACTTATCCTGTTCCTGAGTTTTCTTCATGTAAAAGGATCGGTCAGACGGAAGTACTTTGGCAGGCCGGCAAGGAATATCCGATTTTCGGTGAGGATTACGGCTTTTTAATATGGCGTAAGCGTGACTGCTGTCTGCTTTAAATGGAGAAACTTCATGAATTATAAAAAACATAAAATTGCTATTCTTATATTAATGTTAATCTTTTGCCCTGCGAGCTCTTATGCCGGCGGAAAGTTAAACCCGGGTAAATACATACTGGTATCGTTTTCTATGAATGATCAGGCTTTGAAGGATTATTTCATCGAGGCAGAGCACCATGGAGCGGTACTGGTTTTTCGAGGGTTGATAAGTGATGGAAAAGGAGGAAGTTTTGCTCTTACCGGTAAAAAATTTGAAAGTTTAGGAATTAACGGGGATATCAATCCGCTGATTTTTGATGAACTAGCCATTAACCATGTACCGGCAATTGTAGTTGTCCGCAAAGACGGGCGCATCAAGAAACTCTCAGGACATGTTCCGCTATTACTGGCACTTCAGAAGATGGGAGAGGTTTAAGAGGACGGCATGATTTACAGGCTACTACCCATAATCTTACTGGTTCTATTTAATGGTCCCATCATGAATGGAGCTATGGCTAGTGGCATGGAAGGGGCTTTTGGAAAAGGTAGAAATGCACAGAAACAGACGCAGTTTGGTAGTCCTCCTGTTTCATCATTGACAACCGGTGGCAATACATCAAGCCTCCAGAAAATGGGAGATAGCGATTTAATGTCAGAGGGTAGTTCTGCTCTTGGAAGCAGTAGTGCCGGTAAATTCATTCAAGGAGTGGAACTTCGGAAAATAGAGGCAATTGACAGGCATAAAATCAACCAGAGTAATTCATGGCTTAAAAACTCTCTTGAACTTGAGGAAGATCCAGCTTCCAAAACAGGCGGAAAGGGAGTTAGATCATCAAAAGTTTCTTCTCCTGCCATTCAAAACAAGAGTTGTCTTGAGGGAGCGGATTTTCAGATAAATGTTGGTTATGAACTGGTTCTGGAAGCAGAGGAGCAGGAAGAGATAATCAGAAAACCTCAAACAAGTATAGATATTCCATATAAGGACGTACCGGACCATTGCTGGCACAAAAACCATTATACTTACGAAGATAGTGCGTCTGTCCAAACCGGCGTACCTCATTATACATTATTAAATAATGAGGATACCCATCAGGCAATCAAGCAAATAATCAGTAGCCGGGTAATCAATCTGTTACCGGAATCGATTGTACTGCCGCAGCAGAATATAGTAGCCGATTACTACGGTCCGCAGAACGTTATTTATACCTATCGTGGATGGCTCGCGTCCTTCGTAGCACTGCATAATGCTTTGATCAGATTCCATTATAGCGTAGAGGAAAGAAGAAAAAAATTTATTGAAAAGGGGGAATATTGGCAGATTGCCACTCCGGCTCTTGCTGAAGTGCTTGAGAACAATGATTGCTATGAGATTGCCAGAACCTGCACTCACAAGGATGCCAAGATATTTTTTGGTAAATATGAAGTACGTCGTCCATGCTGGTACGAAGATGTTAAATATCAATGCACCGGAAAGCCGAAAGACGGTTGTGCTCACCTTGAACGGCAAGGGTGCAGGCTGGTTGATTCGGTGTGTGAGAAAAAGATAGGGGATATATGTTTTACCTGGAATCGTAATTATGCTTGCGGCGGAGAGACGATAGAGGAGCGTTATTCTGCAGTTGATTCTCCTATTTATTGCCTAGGTGGCAATTGTCATAGCATAAGCCTGGAGCAGAATAAGGATATAGGTAATGTTGCCATTCTTGCTGCTTTGAATGAGGCAAAAAAAGACTGTGTTTCGGAAGGGGGAATGTGCGTAAGTCCGGTTAAGGTGTTTCCCGGCTCAGTTGATTCCTGTAAGAGAATCATTACCGGTGCCATCAATTGTTGCTCTTCTTTCAAGGGATGGGCTAAAAGCATGCATTTAAGCAGATGCAGCGGCGAGGAAAAGGCCTTGGCTTTAAAAAAGGAGAAAAATTTATGCCATGAAGTAGGTACTTACTGCCATGAAAAAATAGCACGGGTATGTGTGGAGAAAAGAACCAAATACTGCTGTTTTAGCAGCAAGCTTGCAAAAGTCTTCCAGGAACAGGCCAAAGCGCAGTTATCACTTTCATGGGGAAGTGCCGAGTTTCCAAATTGTGCACCACTTACAATTGAGCAGTTGCGATCGCTTGATTTTAGCAAATTTGATATGGAAGCCTTATTTGACGGCATGCTTGCGGATGCAAAAAGTAAAATGGGCAAGGCTTTCTCGGGACATTTGGCTGCTACAATGCCGTCTATTCAAAAAGAACATATGGCAACTACTCCTCTAGAAAAACGGGATGTTTTAAGGCGTCAAGCCGAGGAAGAAGAAAGAGCCCGCAAAGAAAAAGAAGAGCTTGCAAGGCTCGAGCATGAGCGTCTTATAAAACAGGAAGAAGAAAGGAAGAAGAAGGAACGTTCCAGACTTAATGCATTAAAAGCTGAAAAAGAGCATTTATTAAATGTGGTATTGCCTGAAGAAATAAGAAAAAACAATCTGGAGCTTGCAAAAGTCAATTCAGAAACACCAAGGCAGCAGAAATTGGAAACGTTCTGGAATCAGCATGCTAATAGGCGTCTTCAAGAGATCGAGCAAACGTATAGATTTCTATCTGCTGCCGGAGTACCGGATGCTAAGGAGCGGTATGAAAAGCAGAAACAAGGTATCGCTGCACAGGTTGAGCAGATTAAGCAGTTCAAGGCACATGCACAAGAGACCAGGAACCGTCAAGTGATGCTTCAGCAGCAGAAAGAGCAACTGGTAAGAGAAATAAGTGATCTAAACGCTCAACTGGATGGGATAAAATGAACACCCCGCTGAGTACCATATCAATATTATTGGTTCTGCTAATGCAAGTGATACCGATTCAGGTTTACGGAGAGGTTTTATCTGAAGAACGGGAAAAAGGATGGCATTTCTGGAATGAAAAAAAGGAAGTTGAGGCAACCGGAGAATTACCTGGAGGCAAAAAGAATTCTGCTCCCGGAAAACAGAATATATCCCTGCGCGCTAAAAAGAATAAACAGTTGAAGGAAGATTTTAAGGAAGCACTAAACATGGCAATATTTGATCCGACCATTGAAAACGTAATGAGAGCGCAACTCCTGCAGGCAATAATAATTCAAAGATCAAAAGAGTTTATGAACGTCTGGAGTAAGGCCTCTCTACAGCTGGGTAACATGCTAAATAACCATAATAATCCCAATCCTTTAAGTGAAGCGGTAGCACGCCGGGAACTAGCGGTAAAGAACAGAGCCAGACTAACTGAGCTTGCCAAATCCGGATTTCTGGTGTTTCAGGCAAGAGAAGGATGTGGTTTTGCAAAAGCATTTGCCCCTATCGTGCGGGATTTTGCAGGTAGTTACGGATTCCATCTAGTGGCTGCAACACCTGATGGAGCTGATTTTAATGGCATTAGCGGCGTAGTTGACGGTGGTAAACTTGATGGTTTGAACCCAAAGCGGGAAACTCCTGTTTTATACCTGGTTGCATCAAGCGGTAATGAGGTTTTTGTAATTAGCCGAGGTATTGCTTCCATACCTCAGATTGAGCAGAATATTAACCTGATGATGGGATGGGATCAATGAGGCATAAATTCTTACGCAAGTTACTGATAATAATATTAAACGGCAACTTTCTTTTTCTACCTAGTGCCTATGGTAGCGGGATCAAGAGCATCTGGAAAAATGTTGATACTACTGTTTACGGTGCATCTTCCACACGTGATCAGCAAGCCGGTTACTGGTCGGGTAGCGGTGGTAGGGTTAGGGTAAGTGATAAAAGACTCCAGCTTTTTTCAGTAACCGAGCCTAGTATTTCCTCAGGCGGTTGTGCTAGTATCAGTGTTTTTACCGGCGCATTTTCAGCCGTAAACGGCAGTGAACTTGTCAGTCTTGCCGAGAACATAGGCTCGGCTGCTCCTGTATATGCTTTTCATTTGGGGATGAAAACCTATGCACCGCAGATAGAAAACGGGATCAAGGATATAAGAAACATGATACTTGAGCTTTCAGGAAAATCGATCAGTACCTGCGAGGCAACCCGTCAGCTGTTTGCTACAGGTCTGCCGAAGGATTCAGCTGCTTATGAGATGGTTTGCCGTGAACAGAAGGGAGCAACAGGTATGGACTTTTTTGGAGCAAATAAAGGTTGTAGGGATAGGGAAGCCCAAAAAGCCGAAATGGCTAAAGCGCAGAAAAAAGATCCGGAAAGCATGCTATATAATGCCAATCTGTTTGTTCTGGCTGCAAATAAAGCCAAAATACCGGATGATATGAGAGCCAATATGATGTCCATGCTCGGTACGGTAATAATCAGGGAAGGAGTAGTATCGGTTTACAGGTCACTGGCAACTGATCTGAAAAGCTGGGAAACCTATTTAGCCGGTGGTAGTGACGGAGCAAGATATGATTGTAACGATAAGGAGTGCCTGACTCCAAGACTTGTTACCAATGTAGTGATTTCTCCGGAAGCATCATATAAGGGGCAGACTAAGGCCAAACTTGATGGTCTGAAAATCAAATTATATAGTCAGGAGGAAGAATTCTCCCTCGATGAGGAAGCTTTCTTAAGTTCCATTGGCGGAACTTTCCCGGTATTCAACTATCTGGTTATTGAGGCAATTTCAAATGTCAATATCCTTGATACCGGTTCAGAGGTAGTCGCAAGTTATGTGGTACTTGCCCATCTTAAGGAAATGATTTCTGAAATCAGCAGAACTGTTGAGCAGCTAAAAAGCAAACAGCTTGATCCAAAGCATCTGGTTAGTTATCTGAAAGAGCTTGAAAGGGTTGAACGTTATGCAAGGAACCAGTGGGATAGCGTTTCTAGCAAAGCTGAGATTATAGAGACAAGAGCAAAGCGGGTAGAACAGCATTTAATGTCAAGGGAGAGAGGGTAAAATATGGATGAGTTCTGGATTCATACTTTCGGTGGCGGGTCTGAAGTACTTAGTGTACTAAGGTTTTTGCAATGGCTATTTGCAAGTGATTCAAGATACCTTACTTCTGTTGGGACATGGTCTTTAAGCCTTGGTGCAACTCTTGTCATTATTAAAACCGCCCTTAAAGGAGATATCGGCAGTCTGGGACGATTTATGCTAAATACCTCGCTGGTATTTGTTTTTCTGTTTGGAGCAAAGGCTACCGTTTGGGTAAAAGATGAAGTAAGTATCGGGAAAGCCCCGGTAGCAGTAAAAGGGATACCTTTTGCCGTAGCATTCGTTGCCGGTATGTCATCGCACATCAGCTTTGCCTTAACTGAAATGATCGAAGCCAATTATTTAAACGGCGATAAAAACGTTTATGCAAGTAATACGGGGGTCATGTTTGGGGCTAATGTAGTCAGTAAATTGAAAGATATTCAGATCAGGGATCCGCTAACGCTTAGGAACACAAAGGAATTTGTCCGTCAGTGTTATATGCTTCCTTACGTTATCGGTGATTTTGGCGGCCTGAAAGGTAAGGCAATCAAAAGTACGGATATTCTGGAGTTTTTATCCGAGTACCCGGCAAAGAATTTTGGTATCTATTACAACGCACCCGGAAAAGGGTCAGAGTTTAAAAAATGCAGCGCAGCAATCGGCTTGATCAAAGCTGATCTTGCCAAGGAAATGGGTAACGGTTTCCTGACGCAGATAGGTATTACTTCCGGTTTAAAAGGTGCCAGTACCAAAGAGCTTAATGATCGTATCAAGGCAACTGCCCAGGATACCTTGAAGTTTCTTGAAACAAGTAACAGTGACGTCCATAACTGGATGAGGCAGGCGATGATCCTTAATGCCAATCGAGAATCACTAGATGATTGGCGGGAGAGTTTTAAAATGAACAGGCTGTATCCGCAGCTGGTAGCAGCGCAAAGTACGAGAGGTCTGTTCCAGGAGTCAATCGGGAATATAATTTCAGCAGAAGGAATAGCTACTCTGCTGCCTATAGTACATGGTTGTGTAACTACTTTACTGATTGCCCTGTTTATAGTGGTAGTACCCCTTGCTCTTCTACCAAACGGGCTTGGTGTTTTAAAGCTCTGGGCAACGTGGCTAGCGTGCGTTGGCAGCTGGCCGGTGTTTTTTGCAATTGTTCACTGCATGAGCATGAATAATTTAATAGCCGATCTTGCCAGTTTCGGAGAAGAAGGTTTAAGTTTAATTGGTCAAGGGGGTTTTTCTGAAATAGTCCTCTATCGTTATGCAACAAGTCAGAAATTAGTGGCGATGGTACCGATAATAGCCTGGGCGATATTCAAGGCCTGTGCCTATTCAGGATCACAGATAATGTCGGGGCTTGCCAGTTTTGGAGCAGCAGCAGGGCTTGGAGCCGCTGCCGTTGATAACAGGATTGATCTTGCTAATGTAAGTTTTGGCAATAAAACTCGGGGTCAAATTCAGCATGAACCGAATAGTAATATTAGCGGTGGTAGAATTGATGACGGTGAGTTGCTGGTAACTACTACCGGAGGAGGCGGTCAGATTATTACCGAACATGTTGATTCCCTGGGGACTAATTATCGGGCAAGTGAGTCCATTAATAGTGTACTGTCGGGGAGCTTAAGCAGCAGTCAGAATAAACTGGCCAATTTAACGGATAGCTATAATCGTCAAACAACTATAATTGATGAACAAGCCGTAGATTTTGCCAGGTCTTTTGCAAGTGGTAACGCTACGTCTTCCGGGATATCGGCAAGTAGCCTGGCGGCATTAAAAGCAGGATTTAGCAAGGAGAGTGGAGTTAGCGAGGCAACCAGTGAAGGAACGACGAATAGTAGCGGAAACAGTACTAACGTGGGTCTCAAGTTACCCGGAGCATCAGCATTTGGCCTTGATATTGGCACCAGTTCTACAAGCTCAAAAAGCCATGACATAAAACAGGATATGACGGCTACCGAGCGTGAGGCGTTTAACACTGCCTTGGAAGAGGTTAAGCAGGTAGCTAAAAATGACGACTATAGAGTCAGTAATAGTGAAGATAGCAGGCTCGGTCAATCGCTTAAGAGTAATATTAACAAACAGGAAACGATCGGTCAGCAGATAGGTAGTACGCAGCAGGAGATTGATACTATAAGTCAAAATCTGACCTGGAGTACCCAAAATAGCGGCACAATTGACCGTAACGTTAATGACAAGGTACTTGAGCAGGTAGTGAAGAATCATCCGGAAATCAGAAACAAGGCTCAGGCGGTGCAGTGGATGAACAGTCATCGGGCCGAGACTGATGCTATAGCTAGACCTATTGTTAGCGGTGCAGTATCGAGATTTACAGTACCGGGTAAGGATTATTCAAATCCTGAGGTAGTAAACAGCGAAATCAAGTCCGTGCATGAGGCAGGTAATAGGGCAAGGAATAGCATTATTCCTCCTCAGGAATCTCTTGAGGAGAAATACCGCCAGAAAGCCGCCGATGTAGAGAAACAGGCTACCGTAACGGATGAATATGGTAATCAAAGGCAGGTTATGGAGGTGGTAAAGAGCGCAAATAGGAAAAGTAGCGGGTTGAATCTAGAGGGCGATGCAAAGGCACAGTTAGAGAATAGACTGACAACCGATGGTGAGAAGGAAAACTGGAATGAATTAAAAAAATCCTCAGCGGATAAAAAAACAAGAGGTAGCCGTAAGTTTAAAGAAAAAGGGCTAAAAGAAGCATATGATGCAACCCGTAACAAACCGGTAGAAGATCATATGAAGAAAGTATTAGGTAACGATAAATTTGAGGAATAATGGTAGAAAGGTAACAATTAACTGCATAACAATCAAGATTATTGATTTTTAGGAGCATATAAGGAAAGGAATTACAAAAATATCAATTTATATGATATACTGATAATCAGTTAATCATATTATCATATTAAGAGGTTATTATGGTAAAGCTTATTACAGTAACCGAGATGACTAGGAAAATCTCGGATGTATTTGGAAGAGTTTATTATAAGGGAGAAAGTTTTGATATTAAAAAGGGCTCTCATGTCGTTGCAAGGTTAACCCCTGCAAATAGAAAATCCACCACTTCAATCAGTGAGTTGAATGAGTTTTTTAAGTGTGGCCCGCATCTTGATAAAGAGGATGGTAATGAATTTGAAAAAGCGATTAAGGAAATTAAATTCTTGAAAGACAAGCAGGGCGTAAACAAATGGGATTAGTACTTGATACTTCTGTTTTAATTTCTGCTGAAAAAGGCGAGGTGGATTTTAGTCTATGGCAGGATTACGGAGAAGCGTATATAAGCTCTATAACTCTTACTGAGCTGCTTGTCGGCGTTCATAGGGCAAATACTGAAGAACGAAAAGTAAAGAGATCGGCTTTTGTAGAACATGTAATCAGTAAAATAGCCAATCTGGCTTTTGGAGAGGAAGAAGCAAGGATATATGCGCAGCTTTTAAGGAGTATGTTTGAGCAGGGTATTACCTTAGGCGTGCATGACATGTTAATCGGTGCTACTGCTATTGCCAGGGGCTATCCGGTATTGACGATGAATACGGCTGATTTTAGAAGGATACCCGGATTGGAAGTAATAGAGGTTAAGGCTAAAAGGAGAAAATAGAATTAAAGTAGGTTATCATCATGGATAAAAACATTTTTGAAGAAAGCGTTAGTGAATTTTTTAGCAAACGTAAGAAGTGGATATATGGTCTTGGTGGCTTGTGGCTTATTCCTAGTGTTATTGTATTGCTTTATCTTGGTGGTTCTTATGTTTACCGATATTATACCAGCGAAATGCGTGATTTTTACGTTGAGGTATTTGCTGAAGGATTCTACAAGGGGTATAAGGACGGAGATAGGGATTACCCAAACCATAATTATCCTTTTGATGATACCACTTTATGGCGAAAGTACGCAAGGCAAACGGGAGCTTTAGAGAAACAGGCTTTAAAGGAAAAGGAAGAATATCTACAGCACTTCCCTGAAGAAGAAAGAGCAACTCGCCAATCAGATATGGTTGTTAAACAGATTAAGACTCCGGCGCAGATAGAGTTGGAAAAAGGGCGGTTTCAGTATGCGCACCAGTTTTATAAAGACCTTGCTGAAAAAGAAATCAAAAGAGAAGATTATAACAGCTCTAAGGAATACACTGATGCTTTACGCCTTCGGGCATGGAAAGATGGATATGAAAATGGTTACCTAGATGGAGCTATAAATTCCTGGAATCGAGATCCACTAAAAATACGATAATGAAACACGAGCCTAAAGATAGTAAACACCAGGAATGGCCAGAAGGTTTGTTTGAGTTCAATCAGGAAATTTTAAACCAATTCCCTGATATGGAAGAGCTTCGAGATAATCTGGTACCAGAAAGCAAATGGAGTTATATGGGAGAGTCACAAATACGAGGATCCTAAAATTCTCCAACAGCTTGCTGGAGAATTGACTTGATACCATCATGTGATTTTAATGGAAAAAGCTAAATCTAAAAAATAATAAATATTGTTAATTAAATAGTTAAAAACCAATATGGAAAACCAATTGAACCATAAGAGTTATGTAGAGCTTATTGAGGGTCTTAAAAAGCAGATTAGCCAGGCAAGGATCAGAGCGCATCTAGCCGTTAACAAGGAAATGATAACGCTTTATTGGCATATCGGTAAGCAGATTCTGGAGCGTCAGAATAGCCAAGGTTGGGGAACAAAGGTAATCGAGAATATATCTAAAGACTTAAGGGCAGAGTTTCCTGAAATGAAAGGCCTCTCCGCAAGGAACTTGGTGTATATGCAGACTTTTGCTAAAAACTTCCCTGATTTGAAAATTACGCAACAAGCTGCTGCGCAAATTCCATGGGGGCATATTTGTGTAATTATGGATAAAGTACAAGGTAATACTACTCAGTTGTGGTATATTCAACAAACTCTAGAGAATGGGTGGTCAAGAAATGTACTAAATCTGCAGATAAAAACTGATTTATATGCAAGAGACGGCAAAAGTATCAATAATTTTACAAATACATTACCATCCCCCCAATCTGATTTAGCACAAAGCATTATTAAAGACCCATATAATTTAGAATTTCTTGATATTCAGGGAAAAGTAGCTGAAAGAGAACTGGAAACCAAACTAATTGATCATATAAGGAAATTTCTTCTTGAATTAGGGCAAGGTTTTGCTTTTATCGGCAACCAATACCATATCGAGCTTGAAGGTGAGGACTACTATATTGACCTGTTATTCTATCACGTCAAGCTCAAGTGCTACGTAGTAATCGAGCTGAAAACCGGTAAATTCAAACCTGAATATGCCGGTAAACTTAATTTCTATCTTAATTTGATAGATAGACAGGTTAAGGATAAGTCTGATAACCCTACTATTGGCTTTATATTGTGTGAAGATAAAAAGAATATAACTGTGGAATATGCTATTGAAGGTATTAATAAACCCATGGGGGTATCTGGATTTAAATTAACAGAGAAATTACCGGAACAACTAAAGCAGTATCTTCCTACTGAAGAAGCATTAGCAAACCTGAAACAATAGCGTCATCATGCCTAAAAAAAGGAAAGTTAAAAATAGTGTATCATGGGTATTGGCTTTAATCGTCGGTATTGTTCTGGGATATGCAGGTAATCAACTGGATGTTCTGGACTTTCCTGATAACCATCCAAAACCGGTAACCAAGAAAGAACCAGACCCTATACTAATCGGGGCAAGCGAAGTTAATACGTGTTTTACTCCTCCGGCGGGGTGTGGCACAGTTATCGCCGGCCTTATATCTAAAGCACAAGATTCTATATATATTCAGGCTTACGGCTTTACCTCGGGGGAAATAGCAAAAGCACTTATTAATGCTCATGAACGAGGAGTAAAAGTTAGGGTATTACTTGATAAAAGTAATATAGGTGCCAAACATTCCAAGATGAGGGATATAAGAAAGGCCGGTATCGAAGTATCAATAGATAAAGTCTCGGGCATTGCTCACAATAAGGTGATTATAATTGATAAACAGAAGGTTATTACCGGTAGTTTCAACTTCACGGTCGGTGCAGATATACGAAATACCGAGAATGTCATTATTGTAAATGACAGAGAAGTAGCAAAAAGATATCTGGAAAACTGGTATGACAGGAAAAGCAAGTCACCATATTAACAATTAAAAAAACATGACGTTACAAAAAGGTTCATCGGATAACTACACAAGGGGTGCACAGCTTTGGGCACACCGAATAAGGATGCTGGTGCAGGGACTCCGCAACTCTTCTCTATTTGGTCTTGCAACCGTTTTCTGCTGGCTGTGTTACAGGATAAATGAATATATGACCTTTGCTGCTTTCTATTATTTCCTGATCGAAAGGTATGTCCAGTTCAAGCTTATCATGGGTGAAATTTTCTGGGGTAAAACCTTTATAGGCATAACATTTTACTCACTTGAACAGAAACAGTTTATTTTCAGGCCGGCTTTGGAGTTTGTCCATAAGTTCTGGTATGTACTATCTTATGGGGAGAGAGTCGAGTTTTTCCGTAAGTGGTTTTTAAGCCAGGGAATTATTGAAATGCTCCTGGTATTTTGTCTTGGTTTTACATTTTCGGTACTTTTCTTCATGCAGAAAGGACGACGGATTCTTGGAACAAAAAAGATACGTGGGGGAGATTTTGTCTCAGCTGGAGAACTTGCCGGAATATTATATCGTAAAAAAATGGCGTCAGTATTTAAAATCGGCAAATTACCGCTAGTGAAAGATACGGAGACCCAACATATATTAATTACCGGAACTACCGGATCAGGTAAGACCAATATGTTGAATGCCTTCCTGCCGCAAATAAGGTATCAGGAACAGAGAGTAATCGTTTTTGATGTTACCGGTGATTTTGTCAAACGCTATTTTAACCCTCAGACGGATGTATTGCTTAATCCTTTTGAGGCTCAGACTGCTCATTGGTTACCTTGGAATGACTGTCACGTGGATTTTGAGTATGATGCTCTTGCCGCAGCTTTTATTGACGGTGAGGGTTTTTCTGATAAGTACTGGGAAGAAGCAGCGCAAAAAGTGCTCTCGGAAGCTTTCCAGAAAGAACAGGATAGCAAGAGTTTAAGTTCTCTCCTTCATTTAATAGCCAAAGCTCCATTTAATGAATTCTGTACTCATTTTGCCGATACGTTTGCTGCCGGTCTTGTTTCAAAGGAGGCCGAGAAAGGAACTGCATCGGTCAGATCGACGCTACTTAACAAGATTGAACGCCTGAAATACTTAAAAGACCATGGTAATTTCAGTATCAAGGAATGGGTAAATAACAGGCAGGGCTGGTTATTTATTACCGCACCGCCGAACCAGAGGGATACACTACGCCCTTTGGTATCGGCATGGATTGATATTGCCATTAAAGGACTAATGGAACGCCCCACAGATCACGGTAACCAGAAAATGTGGTTCATTCTGGATGAATTACCGGCCCTACAGAAAATACCGTCTCTTAAAAGAGGACTTGCTGAAGGTAGAAAATACGGAGCGTGTTTTGTTGCCGGTATTCAGAACATATCACAACTTGAAGAAATCTATGGTAGAGCAGGAGCGTCCAGTCTACTTGACATGTTTAATAGCCGGTTCTTTTTTGCCGTTAATGACCAGCAGATTGCCGAATATGCTTCCAAGTCACTCGGAATGCAGGAAGTACAGGAAACAAAAGAAAGCCTGTCGTATGGTTCAAATACAATGCGTGATGGTGTCAATATTAATAGCCAGGATCGTACAATGCCACTTGTAACTCCGGATCAGATCAAGAATCTGGCACCCAGGCACTGCTTTGTTAAATTGCCACAAGGTTTTCCTGTTACAAAACTGGAAATCAGGCTACAGATACCGAGTCGATTATCCAGGACCTTGTTTTGGCTATGCAGAACGATCAGTATGGTATCGCTTCCGCAAAATACTAAAACCGAACAACCTGCGGTTAGCTTGGCAGAACCGGAAGCTTTACCTGCTGAAGGCCAAGAACCTGTTATGCCGCCTGAACAAGTAGTAGTGCCTAGCTCTACAATGTCATCGCAGCAAGTTCTTGCCTCTCTTAAGAAGATTAATCAGGAAAATTATCAATGAAAGACCTGGTCAGAAAAATTGAAGATAACAAACTTGCAGTTTTTACAAGTTGGGACATACCGAAGCAATTTGACAAAACTGACCTGGTTAATCTTTCAAATGCCATCAAACTTAATAATTCCATGGAATCTATTGCGCTTGTGGATTCGGAAGTTCCAACTGGATTGCTGGAAGTATTTGGTGATGCGATTCCATTTAACAGTTCCGTTAAAACCCTGATACTAGAGAATATCCCAAATCTGGATGAGAAATTTGATGCAATACGGGAAATCATAACCTTTAATTCCAGCATTAAATGTCTTGGTTTGGCACGGAATAACCTTAGCTGTTCCCACATTGAAAAATTAAGAAAGCCGCTATCTATCAATAATAGCCTTGAAATACTGGATTTAAGCGGTAACCTGATATCGACAAATGGTCTTGCATCTCTGGCAAAGATTCTGGCCAAAGCAGAAACCTTGTTGGAATTAAAGTTAGGTGATCAGCACTTGGAACCCAAGGGCTTCAAAATATTCCTTGAAGGGTTAGAGGTTAATAAGAGCTTAACATCTTTAGATTTGCCGAGTACGCACCTGGATTCAGCTACAGTAAAACTTCTGGCTAAATCCCTGATTAAAAATACTCGGCTAGAGAGGTTGAATCTCAGTAATAACAATTTGGGAAACAAAGGCATAACTCCGATACTGAACTTGCTGAAGAAAAGTGAGAAACAGAGTCTGAATAATCTGGATCTCTCCGGTAATGGCCTTGATAGATACTTTACTGTTTTTCTTGCCAGAATCATCAATAAAAATTATCCGTTAAGATTTCTAAACCTTAGTAATAATTGCCTTGGTGATCTTGGTGTTAGCATTATCGCAAAAGCTCTTGCTAACCACAACTTTATTAACGGAATTGACTTAAATAATAATAACGTTACCGATCTTGGCGGATTCCTGCTCACGGAGTATCTAAGCAGGAATAAACAGTTGACCGAAGTGTATATTAAAAACAACCTGTTCTCGGATGAATTTAAAAGCTCTCTCCCGCAGGAAAATTTTCTTTGAATTCTATCGTGACTCCTTAAAGATCGTTTTGTATTTTGACAAAGAGTAAGTTAAATTAAGGAACCTAGAGTAGGTTTATAAAAGCGAATAGATTATGAATTTATATTCAGTAAATAAGAATTTATTGTTTAAACAGAAGTAATAATGAGTAATAAACCGTATTTTTCTGATAAAGTATTAATTTACTGGCCAGATTATGAACAACAATTTGTCGAACCATTTTTAATAAAAATTAATGAACTAAAGAATAGAAATGTAGATTTGGCGCTTTGTATTGGAACAAAGCACTCTGATTATGGAGGTAAAACTTGGAGTAATTTGTACAGTGGAGGATTAAAAAGGCTTAAAATGAATATCAAAAAGTTAGAAATAAATCCTGATTATTATTTAAGCCCAGAAAAAAAATACTATTTTAGTTTTTACAAACATGAAACAAAATATTTTATAGCAGAGGGAAATCATAGGACTATTATTGGAAGACATTATCTTAATTCTCAAAAAAAAGAAGAGATAATTCAAAACGTCTCAGTTATTGAATATATTACTGATCAAGATTTTTTTACTGTTTATCAAGAAATAACTAGAGATAAGAAGCTAGATATTAGAGTATTACGTAAAAATATATCTATTAATAGAGCACTGGAAGGAGAAGTAATGCTTCTTATATCTTCTCTAAATAATAAATATAATATTTTATTTACTAAGAGCTATGCCAAATCCTTGCTTTCAAGCATAACTGTTTATGATAAGGACCTTAATACCGCTAAATTGAAAAACGAATTCCAAGAGCAACTAATTTCTAAGTTGATAATTAAAATTTTAAAATCACCCTATATCTTTAATAAATTATTTTTCTCTTTTTTTGAAAATAAGCGTGATCGGTTACAGGGGTGGTTTAGTTCTTATGTTTGGCAAATGTGGCCACAGTATAAAGGAATTGAGAGAGTGTATTATGCAGAAGATATCCAAAATTCTAAAATAATAAAAACATTTTCTAAATTGGTTTCATTTTATTTACGTTACTTTAAACCCGGCAAAATGATTTAATGAATCCATTTCCTGTTTAAATAAGGCCTGGTGTTTAGAATGAGGCCTTTTTCTGCCACTTCATCATCAAACCAGAAAATCTTTAATCCTTTTTTCATATTCGGGTTGGCAACCTCCAAGGACAATCTAGAATATATTTCTAAGCCTTTTTTCTTTATCCAGGTAAACAAAAAATGCCTCAACGTATGTGGAGATATTGAATTATCAATACCGGCTTCTTTGGTATATTTGATCAATATTTTCCTGATACCCTTATAACTAAAATAGTTACTGTAAATGCCTGAGAAAACCACCAAGATGCCTCTTTCCAGCTCATTTCAGTGTATGGGCTTACCTCAAAGTAGCGTTTTTCCTCAACAGGATAAAGAAGGTCAACTATCATTTGACGACTTAAAAACAAATTACGATTCAAAACCAATGAATAGTGTAATTACCTCCCTTTTAACAAAAATTTTCCTACATAAAAAGTAAAATAACAATTTTTATCACTTAAAAACAAATTCCTTTCCTCGAATTTGTAAAAAGTTATACAACTTAATTTTGAAGAAATAGTAATACATAATAGATAGAAACTAAAGTTAGCTCGTTATTGAATATGAAGTTGCCTTTATATTATGTTGAATAAAAATAGTTAATTTTTTAGCAAGTTCATAGACTTGATCTAATATCCCAAATTCCATTAGTATTATTGCTACTACTATAATGAATGCTATTTTCCAAAGAAATATTTTAAGATTTATTCCTACTTGCTGCAATTCTTCTTTGAATTGTTGAATCTTTAGTGGTGTCGGATCATTGATGATAAATAATTTTATTATAATATCTAACATTGGAGATATTACTTTTATTACCAAAATATAAATTAATAAAACAGCACAGGGAATTCTAGATTTAGGAACGGTAAGTAGTTTTATAAAAAAGACAATTGATATAATATAAAAAGGGGTCGATTTATTAAAAAAACATTTCAAACGCTTAAACATAAATGCTCTTCTAGGTAGTAATTTTAAGATAAAAAATACTACAATCCTCCATATTTACAAGTTTTTTAACAAAAAAATGAAATCAATTTTAAGCCATAAAAATAATTATTTCCTTTGGATCGGTTTCAGGAAATTGTTTCATTTAGTTTTGCTAAATGAGGTATCAGCAACATCTTTGTAAAAAGATACAAGGTATGGTTTGGTAAATACACGATAAGGCTTGAATATACCAACCATATTCTTAACATTTGGTCATATTCCTAAAATCAGGAGTTTAATTAACAAGAAAATATTATGGAATTTAAAGGTAGAAATTTACGTGCAATTGCAGAAATGATTACTGGGGATAATCAAAATTTTCATTATCGCTCAAGCAGTAAGATAACAGAATTTTTTAATGAGTGTGGTCTACCTTTTATTCATGATGGAAGCACAAGGTGGTCTTGGACTGCAAGGTGTCTATCTGAATTGCTAAACGAAAATCAAATGGCAGCAAACAAGCTACCAGCAAAATTTATAAATGTTCTTTCTGTTCTTATGAGAAAATCGGATGCTGTTGAGTATAATCTGGATAGTTCGATCATTCTAAAAGAATTAAATATACCGCTAAAAAGAGAGGGTTTTGAGGCGTTCTACGGAGAAGATGACTTGTTATGTATAAGACATATTGAAACGAAGCGGCTATCGATAAATGCTTCTCCACATAGACCCCTTACAGAAGAAGAAAAAAACAAAAAAGCTGTGTTGTCTAATTTTGTTAAGCTATGCTCCGAAGATAATTTAATTCAAGAGATTCTGTTGCCGCTTTTTAGGCATATCGGATTTCGTAGAGTTACAGCAGCAGGGCATACAGATAAGGCCCTTGAGTATGGTAAAGATATGTGGATGAGCTATGTTCTACCAACGCAGCACATTATCTATTTTGGAATTCAAGCAAAAAAAGGGAAGCTTGATACTTCAGGAGTTAGCAGATCATCAAATTCCAATCTGGCAGAAGTATATCAGCAAACATTGATGATGCTGGGACACGAAATATTTGATCCAGAAACAAACAAAAAGGTATTAGTAGATCACGCATTTATTATTGCGGGTGGAGAAATAACAAAACAAGCAAGAAATTGGTTAGTAGGAAAGCTAGATATCTCCAAGAGAAGTCAGATTTTGTTCATGGAGAAAGAAGATATATTGAATCTATATGTAGTAAATAATATTCCACTGCCAAAAATAGTTGCACAATATCAAAATAAAATATGAAAAAAGTATTTTTTTACTTCAAACAAAGAAAAAAGCTAACCTTGTTTGTAGTTACTTTAGGTTTATTAATATTTAATTTTAAAACGCATTATACGTATTAGAGATACCGTTAATAATACATTTCTGTGGTATCTTACGTTCCTTTATGTAGATATACCAACTATTGTATAATAAGATAATTACGTCAATGACGTAGTATTGTTTTAGGTAATACAAAAAAAAGATGCAATCAACTAGATCAAGAACCTGCAAAATTTGGCAGAAAAGAAAACAGAGCTATTATTATCATTAGCAAACGAAATGAATCCCAAAAAGATCAAATCCATTAGAGCTTTGTATGGTTTAACACAAGAGAGTTTTGCAATGCTCTTTGATATATCCTACAATACTTATAAAAACTGGGAAATAAGCCATCGCAATCCTTGTACTTCTGCAGTACCTCTACTGACTCTCGAAGTTCAAAATCCAAAACTCTTTTTAAAGCAACAAAAACAATTTAAAAATGATAAAAACTAATAGTTTAACTCCTAAAGAAAAGGAAATTATAATACACAAAGGAACAGAGGCATGTTATACCGCCAGTTTTGATCGGGTACATACAAATGGAACCTATCTTTGTAAAAACTGTGGTATAGGGTTATTTAGCAGTAAAGATCAGTTTCATTCTGGCACTGGCTGGCCTAGCTTTGATCGAGAATTAGGTAATAACCTCAAAAAGGATAAAGATTTAGACAATATACGTACCGAAGTCTTATGCAAAAGATGTAGCTCTCATTTAGGTCATGTATTTTTTGGAGAGGGATTTACAGAATTAAATACAAGGTACTGTATTAATTCAATAGCATTAGATTTTGTTCCTTTTGAGGACGTAAGCGACACAGAAGAGGTTATTTTAGCCGCTGGGTGTTTTTGGGGAGTAGAATACCATTTTGGTAAACTAAATGGCGTGCTAAGGACGGAAGTGGGCTATACTGGTGGGTTTGTTGATAACCCTTCTTACGAGCAAGTCTGCAACACAAATACCTTTCACATAGAAGCGGTTAGGATAATTTATGCCCCAAAAATAATTGATTATAAACATATAATACAGTTTTTCTTTGAGATACATAACTTCCAACAAATAGATGGTCAGGGCCCTGATATAGGTCATCAATATTTAAGTAATATATTTTACTATTCGGAAGTTCAGGAAAAACTAGCAAATAATATAATTCATCAGTTACAAGATATGGGCTATAAAGTGGTAACTGGGTTAAAGCCAGTAACGGCCTTTTGGAAAGCCGAGGATTATCATCAGAAATATTATAATAAAAACGGTCACCTACCTTACTGCCATAAATGGGAGAAAATTTTTTAGCGGTAGCGTTTTTACTTTTTGTTAATAATTTTTCCTTAGCCGTAGATATCAACTATGTTGTACATTATAAATTAAAATATTTTAGGTTTAATTTTTATTGTCTACTATTGAGCGTATAAGTCACGTAATTTAGCATTAGCAATTACAATGATTTTACGCATTAAAGCAGTAAGAGCAACCATCTTTTTTTTACCTCTATTAATAAGGTCCTGGTAAAATATTTTAAAAGATGAATTAGAGTTTCTAGCGGCCATAGCAGCTAGAAATAATAACGGTTTAACCAAGCTCCTACCATGACCAGTTGGTCTATAACCACTAAACTTGCCACTATCATTAGCTTTTGGCGCAAGACCTGTAAGATTAGCTATTTGTCTTCGGTTAAGCCGGCCTAGCTCTGGTAATAAGGCAAGTAGCTCATTAGCTACAATATCACCAATACCTGCTATTGTTTTAAGCTCTTTCTTTTTAGCAGCTAATATAGGGCTTTCTGTAATCATGGCATTGATCTTCAGAGTTATAGAATCTATTTGATTAGCTATAACCTTAATTACTGAGTTATGGCTATCTTTAATTATCATTGCTGTGGTTCCTAGCTTTGGAGATTTTAATCTATTTTTTTCAGCTACTAATATTTGTTTTAAGTCACTTCTTCTTTGTACTAAAGCATACAGCTCAAGAGCCTGTGAGCTTTGAGGAACAAATAATTCCAACTGATTTGAACGTTCATAACCATATAAAGCTAGAGCCCTAGCATCAAGAGCATCAGTTTTTGCGCTATTGCCAAAAGATCTAATAAAGTTTTTTACTTTCCTGGTATTAGCCCTATGTACTGCAACAGAGCGTTGAGAGAGAGTAAACAATAACTCTAACTCATAACCACCTGTAGCTTCAAGTATGCATAAAGAGCTAGGGAATAATTGCTGATAATCTTCAAGGAAGCTATTAATACCAGTCAGATTATTTTCATATTCTACTACTTTTTTATCTCCATGCAAAGCAACGATAAAATTGAATTTTCCAATATCAATACCAATTAAATTATTATAAGATGTCATATATACCTCGAGATTTTAAAGTAAACCTAAGTTTACGATTGTAAGCGGGAGAGCGCTAGCTTCCCATTCAACTATACAAACGTCTCGAGAGTTTGGGCTAGAGTACCCTGATATCTACGGTTAAAAAACCAGCCGTTTTACGGTCGCTCATGCCCGTGTTCTACCTATTATCGTGATAGTAGGTAGAACTAACTCTCTTAATAGACCACTATAACAGTTCCTTTATACTGGTCTATCTCTAATATTCTATCGCATTTCAGACTTACAACCGTCTTGAGTGTCAATGCCTTTTATTATTAGTTTCTTGATTTGCTTATTATCAATACCCCCCTCATCTAGATCATTTCAACTTATATCTAATGTTGGCTAGGTTCATTAAAGTTACATATTTTGAGGTTGTTAGTAGAATGGCTAGGATGCCATGAATCCATTAATATATTCCACTCATTGTGAGAAGAAAACATAACATGAACTGTTAAATTATCAAGGCGATGATACCAATGGAAAATGCTTAATTCATTCATACCCTGTATTTCACTCTTGTTTATTTCGGACATACCTCCTATAGAAGAAGTATAATTTGATGAAAAAACCCCAAATTTTAAGAAAACATAAGGGTGAGCCTTACAATTTATTATAGAAGATGAAAAACTCTCGATATTAATTGGAATTTGCTCACTTACTATACGGCAACCAAAAAGTTTGACAAAAAACAGATGAACATTAAGCATTTCTTGCCTTGTTTTATAAGGAAAGGTTTTATTATTCCGAATTATAGTACCTTTCTCTATTGCAGGTATGCGACTGTGCATAGCATTAAACAATATATCCCATGCTTTATCATGAGGTTGAGTTCTCTCATTGTTACATTTAGAGCAAAGCGTATAAAGCCATGTTAAATGCTGATTTTTTGTACTCCCAATTTTAAGGTCTCGTTTCCCTTGATTATCGTTATAGTACAAGGGACTATTCTGTGTTACTTTATTACCAAATATAGAACAAAGATTTGAATTTTTTATTTTATGTTCACTGGTTTTAGCAGGCTCACCACAAATCCAACAATCGTAGTTTTTTTCTGTTTTTGACATTATTAAGATATGATGTGTTTATTTATATTAGTATAACTTATTTTATAAAAGAACGTACGAATTACGATTACATATTTTTTATATTTTTATTAAATAAGCCTTTAGTTTCGAGTATTCCAATAAAGAATAACGTTAGAAACCAAGCTTAAGCAACTAGCCTTGTTCATAATCTCTTCATAATCACCAGTAGCTTCCATGCAAGCATGAGCCGTATCAATTTCTTTAAATTTTAGCCATTGGGTTAATAAACTAAAACCTTTTAAGTATCCTATAGCTATACAACTAAAGACAATCAAGATTGTATCTTAACATAAGTCTTAAAAATATTAGAATGAATGCAAGGAGTGATACCGCTTTCAAGATTGGTCACTGATTTAAAAGTTAAGAGCGACTTATTAATGAGCTATAAGGGGGGCAAAAGACGGCTAGTGTGTTACTGATAGAATTGCCAGAGCTTGGAAGACTTGGTCATAAACAAATAGCAAATCTGGTTGGGGTAGCTCCTAAAACTTTTCAAAGTGGTAAAATAATTGGGAAAGGACACATTAATGGTGGTAGATTTTTTGTTAGAAAGGCGCTGTATATGTAAGCTTTAGTTGCTGTTAGGTACAACGAAAAAATGAAATTAACCTATAACAATTTAATTTCTGTTGGTAAACCTGCTAAAGTTGCTTTGGTGGCAGTAATAAGAAAAATTATTATCTGCTTAAACGCGATGGTTAAAAATAATACGAAATTTGTTCTTGATTTTTAAGACGGTAGATACAAGGATATTTTCCGTTTCCCAGCGTAGCCCTACAACTCTCTTTCAAAATCAAACCCCTTGTTTTTCTGGTTTTGCTGCGCTAATTGCTTCTGCGCCTGTTGTTCCAGTTTCCGTTCTTCCTGAGCCGCACATATTTCTTTCTTGATAGACGGCGCAAGATAATTGGTTAGGCGTTTATCATTACCGATTGATATCAGATAATCCGTTTTATTATCAAAACTATTTCTAGCAAAATCATGAGCCTTGACCTGTTTGCCGTTATTCGGTCTTAAACACTCGAGCTCCCTTTGAATGGTGTTATTTATTGCTTTTGTAACTTCCCTGTTTGCATCGGAGATTAACGTATCAAGATTCTTTTCTTCATAATTTCTTAATACTGTATTTACTTTAAAAAAGGCAAAATGATCAAGTGAGTCCATTTCCCGTTTAAATAACATGGTTTTTTCAGGATGATCTTTTTCATTATCCTTGATGATTTTGCGTATAGTGTGCTTATCTGAAAAATCTTCTGGCTTAATACCCTCTACCTCTTTACCCGTGATCTTTTTTACCAGATCAGGATATTCAAATGATTTATCAAGATACTTAAGTACATCCTTATCTTGGGCAAGGTTTTTTAGAACCTGATCGGCTGATCTGATTTCCGTGCCGAATACGTCAAATACCTTTTTGACAGGTTTATTGTTACTTTTCTCGAATTCACCCAGAGCCGCTAGTGTTTTTGACGTTACCGCCCGTTCATTCTCTGTAACTACCGATTTTATGGCTGAGTTTATTCCTTTTGTTTTACATACCTCGACTACTTCAGGCAATTTCTCCGGATTAAGCCTCTCAAGCATAGACAGCTCATTCCGGAATAACCCAAGGTTTTTTGGATGGAATCCGGTGTATTTTTGATAAATACTTTCAAGATCCGGTGTAATTGCTCCCTTGTAAAGGCCCGCTACCTCATTCTTCAGTACTTCCCTGGCCTGATCTTCCTTGTATCCTTTTAATCTCTCATTCAACCTGTAAAAATCATACTCCGTTGCTACCGCCTTGATTGCCCTGATATTATTGCCATAATTGCTTTCAAGTAAATCATATGCTTTCCTGTTTTTTGCTTTTTCTTGTTCTTTGAAGGCTAAATGCTTTTGCCTTACTGCTTCCTGAATTTCCTTTTGTAGAGGAGAGAATTTTAAATGAGCTGTTATCTCCTTGTCTTCTACTAAAGCTACCAGATAATCAATTCTGTTAGTGTATTTATTCCCTTTAAAATCAGATACTCCCGTCTTTAGCTCCTCTCTTCCATTGGCCTTATCAAGTTGGGTAAGGTTTTTGCTAATCACATTACCTATAAGTTTTTCAGTGGTTTTTCTAGTAACTTCTTCCTTACGGGCAAGCTCTGCTTTCTTAACCTCCTCCTGCCACTCCTTGCTGTTAATAAGCTTGTAAGCGTTATCTGCTATTATTTTCCGGTCACTATCACTCATGGCCTTTTCAGAGCCCTTGTAACTCAAATTATATCCTTTAATGATTGCCGCTAAATCATGACTTATCTTATCCTGATGTACTTTATTTAATGATTCCTGTCCTGCCTGTTTTTGATGTAACCATACAAAATCCTGCATTAATTCATCATGAAGCTTGCCCTTGGCAGGATTTAGTTCGGTAAGCTCCTTACTGCTAGAGTTAATCTGTTTTCCGGTACCAAAGTCGTTGATGGTTTTGCTGTTTCTACTGCTTTCGTAAACCTGCAGGATATTACCGGCAAGTTCAGGAATGTTTTTTACCGGTGCTTCCAGCATTTCATTCATTTTTAAAGCTTCTTTGGTATTACTATTTTCGTGCATGAAAGAAACCACGGAAACAGTAAGCATTTCCCTATAGAGAGCATCCTTTAAATCTAAATAATCATGCCCCGGGTCAAGCTTTCCTCTTTTTACGCCGTAATTGATATAATCGCCGAATTCCTTATTACAAAGCACCGCTCTTACCTGATTTGCAAGTTCCATATCAAGCCTGTTTCCAGTCTCCGGAACCTTGGCATTGCTGATGGCTGCAACTAAATCTTTCTGTGTTAAATGAGCCGGTAATTCATCGGCTAAATCCCACTTCTCCGGTAGATTCAAGGCCTGCGTATCTACAATATTTACCGCTCCTTTAAACCCATTTACTTTGTTTATTTCGGTAATTATTGCTTTTGCGGCTTTTTCCCCTGCCCCGTCGTTATCAGGCCAAACTGTCACTTCCCTACCGCCCACCGCTTTCCAGTTTGCCTTGCTTGCCGCCGCAGAGCCGCCCATCCACGATATTACGGTATGTTCCGGAAAGATTTTTGCAGCTGCGTCAGCGGCCTTTTCACCTTCTACGATTAAAACCCTTTGCAGCGGTGATTGCCCAAGTTTTTCCGCTCCATATATCGGTTTATAACCGTTATCGCTAAAACCTTTTAACCACCATCTGTTAATATTCGCCTTGGCGTTATGGCAATAACTGACAGGCAATGTCTGCTTCTTACCCTCTTCGTCTAAAACTCTTACAACATAACCAAGTAGTTCCCCATCCGTGCTTCTGTATTCATAGGTAGCAGAAAGCCGCCAATTGTTCTTTTTTAAAGTTTCGGATAAATCTTTTTTCGGATTAAATGCAGGGGCATTCTCCGGTATTTTATCTAGAACCCGCCATGTTTCTTCTTTCTGCAATGTTTGGGGGTTAGCTTTTTCAAGAGCGGTTAAATCCTGATTTTTAAACAGAGAGAGACCGACTGAAGTCTTCGGGCCAATACCTGCATGTCCGGCTACTATCTCAAACGCTCCCTTAGTATCAACTCCGGCTGCTTCCTTAACCAACGCAAAGATATCCCCTTTTGACCCATCAGAAAAACGATACCATCTGCCGTCTCTCAAATTGATGTTCAGACTACCGCAGAATAACTGGTTGCCTTTTTTCTCCATCTTGCCATCAGGATTCAAAACCTGACCATACTGCCTAAAAATACTTTCTACTAGACCTGGATTAATAGCTCTCTTAACATCTTCAAAATCAAGCCTTGCTTCTTTAATTGCCACCTGTTTTTTATTAGGTTTATTATTAGTGTCTGTATTGATATCAGCTTCTGACTTTTTCAGTTCTTCTGGGTTTACTGCTTTTTCTTTCTGAGCTTCCGCTGCTTTATTTTCTTCTATACTTGGCTGATCTGGTATTAATTCCTTATCTACCCGGACTTGCTCGGTTTTTTGCTCCTGACCCCTAAACTGTATTACCAGCTCAGATACGTCTTCACTTTTGCATAAATCCGCAACTGCTTTTCCAGCCCCAATCCTTTCAAATCCCTCATATTCTTTTAAATGACCAATAACATCCAGTAATTTTTGTTCTTCCTTGCTTGCAAGCCTTGCCTTTAGCATTTCAATTTCTTTCGTTAATGCCTGTATCTGAGGTATCAACTGTTCAGATTCCGGCCTTGATTTTATTTTTACTACCATTTCATTACCATTTACGAACTGTTTTATGTTGTCCTTAAAACCCTGTAAATTCAGGTTTACTGCTTCTGCTGTTTCACTATCAATTAACCTTGCCCAAAAGCCGGTAGATTTAACCCTGCCTAGCATTTGCGGGTTTTCTTCGATGAATTCTACAAACTCTGACTTATCAGTAGTTTTTTCCCACAACTCTACCAGTTTTTCCATGACAGTTTCCCCTCTATCCTTGAAAACCTTATCAAAATAATTAGGTAGCCTCTCCTGCCGGAAATTGTGAAAATCCTCAAGGAAAAACTTTTCCTGCTGTTCCTGGAATTTTAGCTGTTCCCGTTCTTCTTCCCTGTGATTGATCTGCTTGCGGGTTTCGCCCATGAACCGGGCGAGTTCTTCATGAACTTCAGCCAATTTCATCAGTTCCTTCCCTTCAAGCTCAATTACTCCCGCTCCTTCTGCTAGAATATCCATAAACCTGGAAAATGAAGGATGATGGGATATGGTCTGCTTATCAGACCTTAATGATTCAAAATAATGTTTTACCTCTTCTAATCCTGCATGCTTTCTTATGGTCTCAAAACTGAAACCCATCTGAGTGATCAGTTTGCCCATTTTAACCTGATCTAACTGGTTATCGACATGCCCCTCATAATTATCTACTATTAGCAAGGCCTTTTCTGCTCTGTTTAACCTTGCAGTATTTAAATCTTCCATCAGTGCTACGCAATCAAGATAGGCAGTATTTAACCTGCATCCTTCCTTTCCGTTATCCATCAAGTGGGCAATCAGTAGATTTTTCTGATCCTTATCCAGTTCTTTGCCTTCGGCTGCGCAATCGCCTATTACTTCCAGCAGATGTTTCCCTCTTACCCCTCTGACATTAAATATCTCCTTTAACCTTTTGTTGTTTTCCTTGATGGTTTTTAGGCTTGCGTTTCTGTCCTTGTTACCTGATTCCTTCAGCGTTTCCTTTAGTTCCTTGTTTTCAGCCTTCAGGCTTTCGATTTCCTTCTGATGTTCATTAAAATATTTTCCGGCAAATATCCTGTTTGCCCGAACTATTGTCCCGACATTGATTGAAACCCTTGACAGATTAATATTTAGAGTTTCCTTAGCAGCTTGCCCAAGCATTTTCTGGAAAGCGGATTTTCTTAAAGTAGCCTCTAATTCATTAATCCCTTTCTGCAAAATCATGACCTTTTCCCGGCACTCAATATACTCTCTCATTGCCCCTAGATTACCGGTAAGTAATTTATTACACTCTGCAGCCGGTTGCTGTATTTCTTTTTCAAGATTTTTAAGCTTTAGGGAATTAAGGGTAATTTTATCCGTCTGTTTTCGGGCAAGCGCTACATGCCGAGTTAAAGCCTTTAGATCCTTCTTATCAAGCATGGATCGTAAAATCAGGTTTTGATCAAGTTTCCTTAAATCCGTAAAATCAACCCTATCCTGCCCCGGTACTCCAACCCCGCTGAGCTTGAGGGAGCTTATATGCTCACGCAGTTTTGCGCTGAATCGCTTGCCATCCTCAGCTATTTGCTTATCCCTGGGGCTACTATGGGCAATGTCCCTCTTATATCGGTAAGCCGAATCTACAATCATGAAGGCATCAAAAGTCAGCTCTTTCTCTGTTTCCGGAAAAAACTTTAGCAGCTCTGATTCTATACCGGCACGGCTTTTTTCCAATACTTCAGAAATAGCCTGATAGCTATTTGCCAGTTTAATTCTGGCTGCTTCCGTACTCTGATGGATTTGGGTAATAGCAGAAAGAGACGTCTTAGCGGTTTCCGGCAATAAAGGATAACGGTAATCATTGGCAAAGTTCAGATTAGCACGTTTTGAAACCAGCAATCTTAGCCCTACCTGCCATAGTGGAACATCTTGTTGTTTGCCGTCATTCATTTGGTAAGCAACAGCCTGGAACTCTTCCCGCACAGTTTTAACATCCATGTCTTTTGTGCGGAATACTTCATCTTCCAGCATATCCTTTGCTACATAAAAGGTACAGTTCATTATATGCCGGCTTGCTCCAACAAGAAATGCCTCAAATCCTGAATTCTTATCAAGAGTAGTATGAACCTCAGCTGAGCTAATTCCCTGTATGGCGTAATTGGTAAGTGCATATCCGTGTTTAAAACGGACAGGATATAGTTCATCATCAGTCCTGATTTTAACTAGCCGGTATCCTTCCTTATCCCTGACCTTAACCTCAAATTCACCATGCCCATATTCATCAACTTCAATAATTCTGCTAACGATACCTATTTCGTTATTGTCCACCCCTCCGTATCCGTCAAACTCACTTTTGTTGCTTTTAAAGATTATCTGATCACCGACACTTAAATCTACCAAATCACTACTTCCCGATCTGAAAACATGATCACCGCCTTTAACTATTCCTGCTTCCTTCAGCTTTTGCCGGATTGTAGCATTCAACTCATCAACTTCCCGATTCGTATAAGCCGGAACAACCACCATTTGCAGTCCTCTAAGATCACCGTATTTTCTGGAATATCCTATTATCTGATTTACTGCTCCACTTACTACTCCCTGCTGCTTGGCAGCTTCATTATCAAAAACTTTGATCATTCCAAGTTTTTCATAAATCGAAATCGCCTCAGCTATATTGTAATTGCTTAAGGCCCGGGTAGCTTCTATATGAAGGCTACGTACCTCATAATCAGGGTTTTTATGACGGTTTACCTCTGTTAGAAGCCGGCGGCCGGCAATATCTCCGGCTTTTAAAAATGCTCCTTTACTACCGATTGCCGGATTCTGGTTATTATCACCGAGTAATATCGCTTTTGCCCCGGATTTGTTTATCTCGCCAAGTAGGTAACATATATCAGGCCCATCAAGCGAAGATGCTTCATCTGCTATTAATACTGTTTTTGCCGGTAATATACCCTTCCAGTCGCTATATTCCTTTTCCTTGTAAAAGTTGTAATCCAGATTCAATTTTGCCTTATGCCCCCTTTGCTGCTGCCATTCCTGACGAAGGCGGGTTGTATTGACCACTTTGATTCCCAGTTTATCACCAAGTTCAGAACATGCCTTATTGGTCATTGCCGTACCGATTACTTCAAAACCCGCTGCTTCGTAATATTTTCTTACTGCTAGCATTACCGTACTTTTTCCTGCTCCCGGGAAGCCTTCCAATACACTTAAGTTACTGCCGTTTAAAATTGAAACTACCGTCTCTACTTGTTGATCGGTTAATTTTACCCCGATATTGATTTTTTCTACCGCATCCCAGCTTACTCCTAAAACATGGTCTTTTTGCCCGGCAAGGTCAGTAATTACTTCCTTCAGTTTTTTCTCAAACTCTACCCGGTCACTCCGAGCAAATAACATTTGTCCCTTAAGATCACAAGGGTTGATTATGGTTAACTTGGCAGAAGACATTACTACAGCATACATCTGCAGTAACTTTTCTTTAGGGTATGACGCACCTTCTACGTCCTTGCCATCTTGCCCGTTTATTAATGCCTTATGTATTTCATTCTCTATATCCGTTGCCGAAAACACCGGTTTATCAATTGATAACCTGTCAATTACTAGTTCAGGATTGGCAATTATTCTTCTGGCGTTCTCCTGGATGATCTCTTCATTGATCTTCATCCTTTCACCATGAATCCTGCTACCTGCAGGCCCAAGATGAATGGTAGGAATCAGATCAATTCCTCTATCTTTAAATGATAGATGGGTTACTCGGGTTTTATGCCCATGACGTACTAGATGTTGATTAATCAGATATGCTGCTTCTTCTCTTCTTTCTTTTAAAAATGATACCTTATTCCAATCCGTATTTTTTAGGCCAAAATCAACAATACCATTGTCAAACTTGACCAGTTCCCGCATCGTTAACATTACGTGCCCGTGCGGGTTTTCATGGTTATCACAGTGCATGTTTACATCTACTACCATCCCGTATGCCGTATAAGTTCTGGCAATATCAGAAAGTAGTTCTGCGTTCTGCTCGGGTGTTAATTCTACCGGTAAGGCAATATCAAATTCCCTGCATAACTGCCCGTCAATTCTGCCCATCTCACCGGCAGTTACCCTGTTCCATAACTGCTGACGGTCATATACCCATTCAGGTGCATATTCAGGAGCGTAAATTGTACTAAATACTACTCCCTTTTTTCTGCTATAGTCCCATATCTGCTCGGTAATAATACCGGTTTCCTTATCCAGTACATATTCTACCAGTTTTTCACCGCTACGATATGCAGCAGCAGCAACGGCACTTCTGCCCCTGCTTTTACCGATAATCTGAAAAGACTGGTGTAAACTTTTCATAGTTTATTTTTGTGGATAACTTTTTTATTAACTGTATTTTTTCTGTTAAAACGGACTACTTCTAATACCTTATCTAGTAAGGCTTTCCTCCATCTCATCCTTGAGCGCACGTCGGGATTTATCCCGACATATAAGTGCGCATTTAGCAAAACTAAATGAACTTGACTATACACCTGTTTTTTTTCTTCTTCAATATTTACCTCCTTTTATGTCTGAAAATCGTGTATCTTAGGGGGTAACCCCCTCATACCACCCCCTTTACATTAAATAAAGGGGTCATGGGGTTTATCTTTTTTCTGCACTAGCTATGTATTTTTGCCATGAATTATGGTAAAAACAGTATAAGAATATCCAAGGTTAGGATTTAAAAAGCATCAATGATTGATTACAGTTAGCATATACCTTATAATCCTGCTCTATATACTTGAAACAGAATGGATTTATGGCTACTAAAAAGATTTCAATACTTGAAAAGATTAACCAAACCGAACTAAGAATAAAGGAACTCGTTAAACAGCGGAATAAGGAGTTACTTGACATTATTACCCGTTTTAATGCTATCTCAATTGATAACAACCTACTTAGCGGCTTCATTATTTTTGCTTTGAATCCTGATAATAAAGACCACCCTATTTTAAAAGAATTTAAGGAACTAGGCAAAAGACCGAAATTGCCCAGTAAATCCAAGTAGTAAAATTTTAAGGGAACTAAAAAGATTAATTAGGAAAAGGTTTTATTTTAATATGCAATTGAAAATTCAGTCACAACAGGCACGAAAAGAAGATGCCCGTAAAAAGATTATGCTTGGTGGGTTGTTTGTTAAGGCCGAACTTGATCATTTTCATCCGCACGATCCTGCTACTTTATATGGTATATTACTAGAGGCAAAAAATAGAATGCAGGCTGATCCTACTCTGACTAGCAAATGGCGTACTTTAGGACAGGAGTTGATGAAACAGGATACCCGCAATTAATGATTTACTGCATTTTTAGGGGTATCCTCTAGCGGCTAAATTTTATGTTATTGCTCACATCCCCGCAATCCTTCTACATTAGCCTTTTGGAAATTAGTGTTGTTTAAATTAGCTCGGAATATATTTGCCTCCCGCAAGTTTGCTCCAAGCAAATTAGTTTCACGTAAATCAGCTAGCGTTAAATTACTATTCTGTAAATAAGCCCCGGTTAAATTAGCTTTCCGCAAATCGGCCAGTGTTAAATTACTATGCTGTAAATAAACTCCACGTAAGTCAGCTTCAAACAAATCAGCACCACGCAAGTCTGCACGATACAAATTTGCTTCACGTAAATTTGTATTTGAAAGATCAGCATTACGAAGTAAACTATTTGATAAATCAGCACCTTCCAAATTAATCCCTGATAGGTCAACACACCTTAAATCAGCATTGTGTAAATCGGCCTGCTTACCTTGAAAACCTTTGGATTGAACCCAAAGTTGATGCTGCTCTAGTATCTCGGCTAAATCCCAGTCATATACCCACACCAATTTGTCGTTATCTAATTCTTCTACAGATCGTGTTCTGTAGGTCTTTTTTAATATTTTTTTCTTTATTTTACTTATTTCGTGTTGTGTTTGTACGTGCATTTTTACCTCTTAAAATAATTGTTAACATTGACAATAAGGACTAGTTCCTTATGAATGCACACCTCGTGCATTCGTTCTTTAAGAGGCAAAAGCTTAAAGCTTTATGGAAAATCAAGGGCCGTCCAGAGGGCGGCAACCGCTTGCCCTTGATTTTTTATAAAATTTAAGCTAACCAATTTGGGGCTGGATAATCAGAACAGCGTATCAAGTCTTTTATGTTGCTAATTTGAACACATCCCAAGATGCTGATTATTCCGTAAAATATAACTTGTAGTTAAGCGTGACTAACTAAAGGATTCAGGCTGAATAACCTGTTTTTTTCTGATTTGATTATTAGCAAGGATTTAACCAGTTTAGGCTCATTTGCTTATATGGGCTTAATAGGTCTGGTTATTGCCAGTCTGATTAATATCTTTCTTCGCTCCGCTGCGCTGGATTTTGCCGTCTCTTTCATAGGAGTAGGTGTATTTATCATACTGACCGCTTACGATACACAGAAACTTAAATCCATCTATTATGCCATGAACGGCAATACCGCAAGAGCAGGTAATATTGCAATATACGGCACACTTACTTTATATCTCGACTTTATCAATCTCTTTACTATGCTGCTACATTTCTTTGGTATCCGAAGAAATAATGATTAAATCTGATTATGACGATATATTGCGTGATTAACTATTCACAGCAGTGTTTTTTTGGGCCTCTTCAGCAGCACGAAGCTCATAAGATACTTGCAGGTTCATCCAGAACTTAGGAGTAGTACCAAAAAATTTGGCCAGTCTTAAAGCTGTATCTGCTGTTATTCCCCTACGCTCCAATACAATATCGTTAATTCTCGGTGCCGGTACTCCAAGTTCTTGTGCAAGTTTCCTACTGCTTAAACCATGTGGTTTGATAAACTCTTCTCTTAATATTTCACCTGGGTGTATATTCCATGCCATTACTGCCTCCTTTACTTAATGATAATCAACTATTTCTACGTCTTTGACCTGTCTGTTTTCCCATATAAAACAGATTCGCCACTGATTATTGATTCTGATGCTATGTTGCCCCAATCTATCGTTTTTTAATGGTTCAAGCCTGTTATTTGGTGGAGCTTGCAAATCTTTTAACAGTTCAGCATTATCAAGCTGCCATAACTTACGGAGTGCTGTTTTCTGTATTTCCGGCGGAAACTTTTTTGCTTCACCATTTAACCATAATTCTTTGGTATGCTTGCATTTAAAGCTAATTATCATGATTATTCTTTTTAACTCCGCCGTAGTTGCAATTATTGTAACATATATCGTTACTAGTTACAATAATCTGATTGTATATTCTTGTTTTTAAGTTCAGATTATTTGCCTGAATCTTGTGTGCTTAATTTAGTCATTTTTTTACTCCATTTTTATTGTTTTTTATTTTAACTTTTCCTTATAACCAATCTGCACAACACCCGCACCCACCGCAATTTTGATGGGGATCTTCTTCCATCACCTCTCTAATCCTTTCCCAGACTTCATTAATTGCCACCGCACCTTTTTCAGTCATATCAATCCCCTCAAGGACAACTAATTCAATAGTAGCATTCTGCTTAATAGCTTCGACCAAGGCAACAATCCCTTCTTCGCCAATCTTATTATGGGAAAGGTCAATCAACCTTACTGTGGTGTTATGCTTAATAGCCTCTGCAAGGGCTACAGCTCCCTTATCTCCTATATTATGATTTTGAATAGCAAGTTGTTCCAATGTGGTGTTTTGCTTCAGAATTTCTGCAAGGGCTATCGCTCCGACATCCCCTAGTATACTATCTGGAAGAAATCCTGTTCTGTTATCAACACCTGTAGCTATTTCTGTTAAATGTCGTGTCAGCAATTCAATTTGGTATTCATCGTTAGTCTTATCAGTATTAGCAATGCTGATTTGATTAATCAGGTTTATTATTTCCTGTTGTGTTTGTGTGTTCATTTTTTTGTCTCCTTTATTTATTTACCTTATATTTATATTATATCTAGAATATTTGTAAACGTCAATAATAAAAAGAATATTTACGTCTTTTTTTATCTTATTTTCTTAACACACCGGAGTAGTTGCCGTTAAAACACACAGCTAAACAACACCCCTTTTTTAGTGTCAATTACTTAACTATCCACAGGAGCAATTAGTTACTTAGATATTAAAATACCACACGTGTGGTATTTTTTCTATTAAACCACCTAACCTTACTCTTGAGCTCTGACTTGTTCCTGCTTACCGCCCTTCTCTAAACCTTTTCGGAGTGAAATTTGGTAGGTCAGGTATATACGCTCTTTATGAAAAAACGGGAGCGGGCATTGTTTACTACCTTCCTATATATGACCTTGAAACCGCCGTTAATGTTATGCGTCTTATTTGATATAACGTACTTTAAGTTCTTTCCGCCGCCGCCCTTGCTTCCATCGTATCTTCCTGCTCTAATCAAAGCCTGAACTCCATTTTCTGGTGTATTTCCCCCCTTCCCTACCTCCACCTGGCCAAGCCGTTTTTTAACTTTTTTTAACTATTTGAAACAATAGTTTTGCCACTGTAATATAATAACAATAAGTAATTATATTTACTATTATATTTTAATATTTTTCTTGTTTTGTTTGGTTATTGCATGTATGATAGGGGAATAGATAAGATATTACTTGTTATGGAAATTATCAAAATCGACCCACGCCTTTGTACCAGATGGAAATATGCCGATCGTAATTCTTTTGAGTTCGGTGACATTAACCTCTTGGCCGAAGATATTAAACTCAATGGTCAAATCAACCCTATTTATGTTAGGCCTATTAAAGACGATAGCAAATTCAAATATGAAGTCATAGCAGGTAGTCGTCGCCTTCAGGCCTGTTTAACCGCTAACCTTCCTATTGATGCAATAGTTGTTGAAACTTCCGATGCAGAAGCTGCAACCATCCAGATCAAGGAAAATGAAAAGCTGGCCTTAAGCGAATATTCGAAAGGATTATCTTATGCAAAACTGCAACGGGATGGAAAACTTACTCAAGAACAGCTAGCTAAAATAGTTGGTTGCTCAATTACTAAAATGCAGAACTACCTTGCCTTCGCAAAAATAGATCAGGATATCTGGAACGCAGTCAGTAACATGGGACGGGTATCGGCAAGAGCCGCTGACACCATACTGGCTCTTTCCAAAAAATCCTTGGCTCACAAAAAAGCAATTATTGAAATTGCTGAAGAAATCAGAAAAGGTGCAGGTACTAGACGTATTGAAAAACTGGTAAATAGTATCATCAATACTAAGGATTCCCTTAAAGAAGAGCTAATAACCCTACCCTCCGGAAAAGTAATTGGTTCATGGAAAAAAGACGGTATCGTATTTTCAGGAAACCTGAATATTGATAAGGAAAAACTCAGCAATTTGCTAGTAGAATTTTTTAAAGACAAATAATTAAAGAGAGGTAATTTATGGAACATAATTATAATGATTTTTTAGAAAACCCCCTTGCTCCTTTGTTTTATCAATATATAGAAATTTTAAAATCAAGATGCTTTCTGAAAGAAGCAGAAGATCTGGAAAAAGTAGCACAGCAGCATTATTTGCCAGAAAATCGCAATATCATAACCAGAATTGCTATTGAGATGCAAAAAGCCGCTGTGTCCAATGAAGTAAATAAATTCGAGCAATTGCTTAAGCATTTCTGTTGATTATGCTGAAATTTATAAACTTTAAATAAAAAAATATTATGAACATATTAAAAAAACACATAACAGGAATACTTATCTGGTTTGTAGGTTTATCAGTAATTAGCCTCTTGGTTCTTGGCTTTGTCCTTGACTTTGAAGATACTCCATCACCAACTACTATTTGTAAAGAAATAGGACATGGAAATTACCAAAACCTTGATAAGCTCCTAAAACCGGATAGTAGCTTAAAAAACATTAAATTTAACGATAATGGTGAACCCCTCTATACAGAACAACAAAAGTCCGAAATTCATGAGTTATATGCAGAATGTGGGGTTCGGAGACTGCCTTTAGTTGATTCATTGTTCATCACTGCTCAGGAGCTAAAAAACATTTATAAAAAGTTTTTTAGAAGTTAAAACTTATTACCACCTAATTTTGAGAGGTTTTATGGTAAATTTAGATTACGACAAGACATACAATAGTTTTGCAGAACATCCACTTGCACCGTTATATTTTAAATATCTGGATATTGTGGCATCTAAGGATTTGAATTATGATGTGCAGCATTTGAGGGATATCGCACATAGCTCTTTGACACCGGAAAACATGCAAATAATTTCTGAGGTTATTATTAACATGCAAATGTTGTTAAAAGATGATACTAATCCATTTGCAGAACTTGCTTAAACTTCTTGATTATCCGAAGGAATTATTGTAAAAGGAGCTTATACCCGCTAGTGGGAATAGCAGGTACAAGCTTTATAGTTCTAGGTTAGTCTGGTAATTTTTAAACAGGCATTATAAAGGTGATCTCTGAGGTTGCCTTTTTCTTTACAGGTTATTCCGGTTCTATTGTACATAGGAACTACCTGTAACTCCCCTAATATATGCTCAGGATTATTAATAAAATACTCGTTAAGCGGTTTTGTATCATTACCGATAGTTATTTTTCCGATATTCAACCACTTGATATTAGTTTCGGCCTTTTGCAGAAATACTATATCAACCGTTACTTTAGCATTACTAAAAAGGTTATCAGGAAGCCTATAAGCAGCTATCATTCCCACCCCAGCATCATGAATAATATCCCGTGCATGATCTTTGACATTATCAAGGAAAAATTGCGGTAAGACCATTGCTATTATCCCTTTATCCTTCAATATTCTTGCACATTTTGCTACAAACCAGTGATGGATTATTAGATGTGATAGATCAGGATTGAACATATCATTTATTACTTCCTTGCCGTATGGCGGGTTAGAGATAATTAAATCATACCTTTTCTTACCAGAATAAACCGTTTCAAAACCGGAACATGTTAAATTAATATCAGGGTGTTTATTAACTAGAATATTGCAGGTAATCCTGTCAATTTCTACTGCATCAAGATCACTCCACTGACGTATTATTGGCGGCATATGATCAAAAAATATGCCTGTACCTACTGCGGGCTCTAATATGTTGCCGTATCTAAAGCCCATACGCAATAATGCCGTCCACATGAATTTTACCAGTAACTCAGGTGTATAATAAGCACTACTTAAAGTACGCTTGATAGAATCAATCTCATCATCGCTTAACTGACTTTTTAATTCCTTATATATATCGGGGTTATATATTGCATCCTTAAGTCCTCCCCAACCACTATAATTCTTCAAAGTTTCAGGCGTGATATTTTCCTTTTTTGTCAGGCTTTTTAATACCTCAAGGTTCTGCCCTGCTCTTTCTGCTCCGGAAACAATACCGGCATATTTTTTTAGTCTTTTCTTTATTTCTTCTTCGCCAACTATTATATCCATAACCGCAAGCAACTGTAACTTTTGCCTTGTAAACGGAAACAAACGACAGGATAAAGCTACTTTTTCGTTGAAGATTTTAGGTTCGTAGAATAGTATGTCATTTATATAATGTTTCTTAAAAAAATTCGGCATTTTTTCCTCTTAAAATAAATTGTTAACATTGACAATAAGGACAAGTTCCTTATGAATGCACACCTCGTGCATTCGTTCTTTAAGAGGCAAAAGCTTAAAGCTTTATGGAAAATCAAGGGCCGGCCAAAGGGCGGCAACCGCTTGCCCTTGATTTTTTATAAAATTTAAGCTAACCAATTTAGGGCTGGATAATCAGAACAGCGTATTGAATCTTTTAGTTGCTAACTTAAACCTATCCTAAGATGCTGATTATTGCATAAAATATAACTTGCAGTTAAGTATGACTAACTAGAGAACTCAGGTTGAATAACCTATTTTTTTCCGGTTTGGATTATTAGCAAAGATTTGTAAGTCAGAGTGATTTATGCTACAATACATGCTGATTAATAAAGTACAAAACAGAAATAAAACACCATGAAATACAATAATTATAGCTTTACAAGAAAAACAAACACTTATTATGACCAGGGTTTAAGAGCATATATGCTCTCTATTTACCAGAATATGTCCATGGCACTTGGTATATCTGCCCTAGTAGCCTATATAGTCGGTAGTAGCAGTCAAATAGCGATGATGCTGTTTTCTACCCCTCTTGCTTACCTCGTAATGTTTGCTCCGTTGATTTATGTCTTTTTCTTCAGTCGTAACTTAATGAACATGGATAGAGCGCAGGCTATGCTGCATCTTGGTATATTTGCCGCTCTTAACGGCTTATCTCTAGGCTCTATATTTCTTGTTTATACCACCACAAGTATAGCTAAAACATTTTTTATTACCGCCTCTACTTTCGGCGCAATGAGCATATACGGTTATACTACCAAAAAGGATTTAACTGCTGCGGGCTCATTTGTTCGTATGGGATTAATAGGTCTAGTTATTGCTTGTCTGATCAATTTGTTCCTTCGCTCTGCTGCGCTAGATTTTGCTATCTCTTTCATAGGAGTAGGTATATTTACCATACTTACTGCTTGGGATACACAAAAACTAAAATCAATCTACTATGCGATGAACGGTAATACCGCAAGAGCAAGTAATACTGCGGTATACGGCGTACTTACCTTATATCTAGACTTTATCAATCTTTTTATTATGCTTCTGCATTTCTTCGGCATCAGAAGAAGTGATGATTAAATCTGATTATGGCAACAGATTACGTGATTAATGGTTTTACTTAAATTTAAAAAGCTGAAACGTTATTACCACCTCTACCGGCAAAATAACAAAAATCAGACTCAGCAAAAAATATTGCCTGTATTAACTGTTAAAATATTTGCGAACATTCCAATAAATTAAATATGGAGAAAAAATTGTATAACACAATAATGGAGTGGGCTTGGACAGATGAATTATGTGTTGCCGAATTAATAGGCTATGCTGCTGCATTTTGCGGCACTGTATCGCTTATTCCTCAAATAGTAAAATTATGGAAAGAACGCTCAGCAAAGGCTATATCTACGACCATGTACTTAATTTATTCTCTGGGTGTAGTACTTTGGTTAATTTATGGCATCATGATTAATTCAATTCCATTAATCATTGCAGAAATAATCACTCTTGTTTTATCTATTGCTATTCTGATAATGAAATATTTATGGAAATGATAATAATAAATCTACCTTAAAATAATTAAAATCTATGAGTATGAACAAGAAAGTTCGACATTACCTAAAAACATGATTTTAAACTGGTCGTATTCTACCGATATGCACGTATCATTCATTGGATAAATTAGGAAAATGGCTTGAGCAGAATGCAAACGGTAAGTATAAAACAGTGAACACTGATATTCATACTCAAAGTATCTAAATCAGATTAGCAACAAATTATCGCCTGTATTAAACAATATCATTTAAAATAACAGGTAATCTCAATAATTTATTATAATTAATGCAATAAACAGTTGAAAAGTAACCTAAATAGCTGTTTTAATTGGGGAATGTTTATAAAATAACTATTATTCTTAATATGAAAACAGCAGAACAGCAAAGCCTCACAAGAGAGCAGAAGCAGGCTATAGGCTTATTATCTATAGGCACATTTTTGGAGTACTTCGACCTCATGTTATATGTTCACATGGCGGTATTACTTAATGAGCTATTTTTTTCACAAGTTAATGAATTTTCGGCACAATTATTAAGTGCTTTTTCTTTCTGCATTACATTTATATTTCGCCCTATAGGAGCTATATTAATTGGTAGATTAGGAGATAGAATAGGTAGAAAAGCAACTGTAATAATAACCACTACCGTCATGTCTATATCCTGTGTAGTCATGGCTAACCTCCCAACTTATGAACAGGTAGGCATTGTTGCTTCTTGGGCCGTTACAATTTGCCGTATTCTACAAGGTATGTCTTCGATGGGAGAACGTGTCGGTGCTGAAGTATATCTTACAGAACTTATTAAGCCTCCTTTCGTTTTCCCTGCTGTAGCTTTTATAAGTGTCTGCCTTACTTTAGGTGGTACAATGGCTTTATTTGTAGCCAATATTTCGTTATCCCAACTTTTTAACTGGAGAGTGGCATTTTGGGTTGGAGCAATAGTTGCAGTTATTGGTTCTTTTGCTAGAAGGTCCTTAAGGGAAACACCTGACTTTGCCAATGCTAAAAAACAACTTATGAACTTGCACAAAGACTTAAAACTTAGTTCTAGCAAAGAAAAAATACTAGATAAACCCTGGATTAAAGAAAAACTAAACAAAAAAGCTGTTATATCGTTTTTCTTTATACAATTATCGTATCCTGTGTGCTTTTATCTTATATTTATCCATAGTTCTAATCTTTTAAGAGATAAGTTTGGATATACTACAGAACAGGTAATACAGCAAAATTTTATTGTATCATCCCTAGACCTTGCTTTTACTATGTTGATTACATGTTTGGTATATTTTATAAATCCTTTAAAATTCCTAAAAATAAAATTTTATTTTGCCGGCCCGTTTATTCTAGCTTCGCCTTTTTTATTAAATCACATTACTACCGGTTCCGGGTTAATGCTAATTCAAATCCTATTATCTTTATCACTGCTTGTTGAATTCCCGGCTACGCCAATTTTTTATAAACATTTTCCAGTATTTCAGAGATTTACTACTACCTGTTTTTCTTATGCTGCATCACGTGCTTTAATGTATATAATTAGCTCCTTTGGAGTGATTTACTTAATAAGACACTTTGGGAATTTAGGTCTGTTGTTTCTTCTTTTTCCAATAGTTATTGGGTATGGATTAGGCTTATTTTATTTCGTTAAAATTGAAGGTAAAAAGGAAAAAGGATCAGGTAATGAAGTATCATTAGCTGCAAAAATAGGATAATTATGCAAGGATTTATATTGGTAACTTAATGTTATTAATTCTTTTTTGACCTCGTAAAGATCTAAAACAGAACAAAGGGATACAAAATACTCCACAGTTTCATCAATAACTTTATTTCTTTTTATTTCAGGTAAAAAAGCTATAGTCCGCATGTTATGCAATCTATCAAATAATTTAATATATAATATATCCTTTTTATTCTGAGGATAAACTAATTCCAGAGTCTCTCCTGCAGGGATTTTTTTATCTACTTTAATTCTGGTTAAATCTTCTACTTTACTTGCTATTGATTCATTAAAGACTTGACTAATCATCTCTTTAGTTAGTGATGTATCTTCTATAGTATCATGCATTATAGCAGTAATTATTAAATCAGTTGTATAATACTGCACTTCTTCTTTTGCCGTGTATTCAGCAAATAGATATGCCACCTCTAGTGGATGGCTATAAAATGGTTCGCCGGACTTGCGCAATTGGCTACCATGATATTTTTTAGCGTAATAAATAGCTTTATTAATTAAATTAAAGTCCAGTACATTTTTAGTATCTAATGACTTTAGTTTTGCTATTAATCTTATTGAATATTTACAAGACTCTGAATAATCCATAATTTAAGAATTAATTAACCACATAATTACATAATAACTCCATATTAGTTGAAATATAAGTAAATTATGAATATTTATTAAATTATTTTCTTTAATATTACAAATGAAGTATTAATAGATTAAAAATGGCACAACATTTAATTAGAACAACTCACGACGATGACTTCCATAGGTAAGGTAGAGTATCGTATAAAAGATGAGTTTACGGGTTTTTACATAGGTAAGATATTATTTGATACAGACGTAGCGTTCACGTTATATAACTTAATCATATATCCCATTTATAAGGGTGTTGACAGGCTTAACCACCTTTGGTAGCTTAGATTTAAACTCCTAGTTAAACCTAGCCGAATAAGCCTGAAATGGATAACAAACCAAAAGACTGTTCGTATAACCAAGAAATTAACTTAATTTGCAATCAATTACAAGCACTTGGTATAACAACAGACATTTCCTGTAGAGTTAAAGACCCTTATTCCATTTTACATAAATTAACTAGAAAATCAGTTAAGATTGAAGAACTAACTGACATTGTTGGCTTTAGAATTATAGTAAACGAACAAGACGAATGCTATACGGCACTAAAACTTATTCAGGAAATTTACAAGGTAATACCAGAAAAGTATAGAGATTATATTGACAAGCCAAAGACTAATGGTTATCGCTCCCTGCATACTGTTATTCTTTTAGGTTCATATGGATTACCTGTTGAAATACAAATACGCACTAGGGGAATGCACAATATAGCTGAAAACGGTAAAGCTGCACATAGTAGATATAAACAAAATCAAGAACAACAGACTGTTACTCCTAGAAAACTTAACCTTTTAACGAAAGCTTATGAAATCTTAGATCAAGATGACTTAACAGAATCTTCTCTGTTTGCTTATTTACAAAAGGTTACAAATTATTTGGAACGCAGCTTTGTAGAACTTCAGAATAAAACTAACAGCGATAATTGTTATGAAAGCCCATAAACACCAATAAAACTATGGAACTTCTCAGGCATTTGTGATACAATATTTGTTGAGCAAAATAATCAGTAAAAAACAAAATAAAGTACTATTATGAGTAATGATAAACCTTTGGTATCCTTTGATTACGGGATAAAGTATCTCCTTAAGGATAAAGGTGATTACGCCGTAGTAGAAGGCTTTATTTCAGCTCTGCTTAAAACAAAAGGCTATAAAGACGTCAAAATAGTTGCCTTACTTGAGAGCGAGAGTAATAAAGAGGATAGTAAAAGCAAAAGAAGTCTAGCGGATTTAATCGTTGAAGACGAAGATCACCATAAATACATTATCGAGATTGAACGTAACGTTAAAGATTCTTTTATTCATAAATCACTATTTAATACTTCCAGACTGATAGTCGACAATTTAGCCCAAAGAGAAGACTACACCCAGATAATAAAAATATTCCATATCTCCCTGCTCTATTTTCCGATCGGTAACGGCAACGGGGCTATTTATCACGGTAAGACTATTATTCATGAAGTAGAAACTAACGAGAAACTATCTGTTCATATTAAAAATCAGCAAACGGGAGAAATATTTGATGCAACCGATATTCTACCTGAATATTTTTATATATCGATACCGCAATTTAATGACCGTTTAGAAAGAGAAATAGACGACTGGCTACATGTCATGAAGTATGATGAAATACCTGAAAATTATCATTCACCTTATATGGTTCAGGTAGCAGAAAAGCTTAGTATCCTGAAAATGACTCCTGAAGAGAGGGCAAACTACTCTTATTATCAGAAGAAGCTTTATAGCGACAGGGACGAATTAGCAGCTGCAGAAGCTAGAGGTATTGAGAAAGGTAAAACTGAGGAGAAAATGGAAATAGCCAGGGCTATGCTATTAGACGGAGATATTATTGAAAAAATATCTAAAATTACCGGTTTAACTGTTAAAGAAATAGAAAAGTTAAAATGACCATGAGTAACGATGCATATCCCATTTTGATCAAAACAGCAATTAATATGATAAACCAGAAGCTGGATGATAAACTGATTTCTTCCGTAACAGGACTTAGTTTAGAGGAAATAGCAAAGCTAAAAAGTAAAGCTTGAAAAGATATGAGAGGAAAAACCCTACGTGATCTTAAGTACCTTAAACAAAACTACAAACCCAGTGAAATACAGAAGCTTTTAAATAGCAGTAAACTTAAAAGAGAAGTATACCAAGAATTGAAAGTATCTGAGTATGTTTTAAATAATTATATAAAGCATTATAAGCTTTCTAATATACACAAAAATGGACAAAGATCATTAAATAAAAACAGTATAGGAAACGAGAACCCAAAGAAGGTATCGATTGACAATTCTATCTTTCGAGAAATTGAAAATCCTGTAAGGAGATTTCAAGAAATACTGGCTAAAACGAAAGAGACAAGAATATTAAAGGAATTAAGAGATCCATATGATTAACAATCAGAAACATATTACAGAAAAATATGTAATTATCGCTAACCGTGCCTAATACTATATGTAATAATTATTAATTAACTAATTAAAGGTTTAACTCATGAATAAATCAGAATTTATCACTCATATCGCAGACCAACATAAGTGTACAAAAGTAGAAGCTGAGAAGGCAATTGATACATTTACTTCTTCAGTAATTGATGCAATCGGACAAGGTAAAGAAATATCACTCGTTGGTTTCGGTAATTTTAGTATAGGTCAAGTTGCAGCTAGGACAGGACGCAATCCTAAAACTCAAGAACCTCTACAAATACCGGCTTATAACCAACCCAAATTCAAGGCAGGGCAAAAACTAAAGGATGCTGTTAATCCAAAATAACAACTAATTCTAAACAAAACAAGCTAAGATAAATTTTTAAAATCAATAAAAGAGAACATTATGCATACAGGCACAGTAAAATGGTTTAATTCAACAAAGGGATACGGTTTTGTAGAACCAAATGACAAATCACGTGATGTATTTATACATATATCAGCATTAGAGCAAGCCGGGTTAAGAGATTTAAATGAAGGGCAAAAAATTAAATATAACACAGAATCTCACCAAGGCAAAATATCAGCAATTGATATAAGCTTAGTATAGTAAGGAGATTAAATGTTTAAGCTCTTATAGATAACATGGATGTAAAACTAGCAAAAGTTCTCAAGTGAATAAATGATTTAACAAAACGAGAATTAATGATTTTAAATCAGGTCGTTGTGTCTCTTATTAAAACTCACACAGATGTAGATTTTAAAAAAGCAGCTATTAATTTTCAGGTAGGAGATATAGTATCCTTTGTTGATTCAAGCGGTGTAAGAGTACATGGGGTAATTACTAAAAGAAACCCAAAAACCTTGCAGGTTACTACTTAGAACAATTACTATGTTAACATCCCGGCTACTTTTTAAGTCTTGAAAAAAAACATCACAAAAACTATTAACTTTTAAAAAAGAAATAGCTCCTACGAAAGAAGAAATAATTGAGACTATGAATTATCATTTTAAGAATAAATCGTTCCATTAAAAGTATCCCGGATGCTCCTGTTCCTATTAAAGAGTTTGTATGCCATTTTGTATAGAAAATAAACTAAACTGGCTTTATATAGATATTAATAGCTACTTTGCTACAATAGAGCAGCAGATCAACCCAGATTTAAGAAATAAACCTGTTGCAATCGTGCCTTTATTGTCAGATAGCACTTGTGCCATTGCCGCAAGCCAGGAAGCAAAACTTAAAGGGATTAACACGGGGACAAGAATCTATCAAGCTAAAAAACTCTGCCCTGAACTTATTTGTATAAAGGCAAGGCACAATCTGTATGTTGAGTACCATCACAAAATATTTAACGAAGTAGATCGCTACTTGCATGTTGATCACATATTTTCCATAGATGAGGGAGCATGTCGCCTGACGGGTAAATATTGCCTAGAGGAAGAAGCGGTATCCATAGCAAAGATAATAAAAAAGGCCATACGTGATAATGTCGGCGATTATATTACATCTTCCATAGGAATAGCTCCTAATCGATATTTAGCAAAGATTGCATCAAATATGCAAAAGCCCGATGGTTTATCGGTTATTAATCCATCTGAATTGCCCAATAAACTTTATTCGTTAAATTTAAAATCATTGCCGGGCATTGGTTCAAAAACAGAACAGCGGCTTATAAAAAACGGCATAACATCTATAAAACAGCTATGCTTCCTTGATAGACCCAGATTAAAAGCCTTATGGGGAAATGTTTGGGGAGAAAAAGTATGGTCTTTAATAAGAGGAGCTGACTTACCTTTAGAAGAAACGAGAAACAGTACGATCAGGCATAGTAGGGTTCTAGGATCGGAACAACAGCATATACAACATGCCAGAAATGTTTTGATAAACCTTGTGCAAAAGGCAGCAAGTAGATTGAGAGCTAAGGAATTATATACAACTTGCATATTACTTACCGTCGGTCTTAAATCAGGGAACTCTATCAAAGAAAGTCTTAAGATAGAATTATCAAGCGATAGTAGTACCATCCTTAAGCATATTATTAAATTATGGGATAAAATATTTACCAATCTAGATATAAAGCAGATAAGAATTAAAAAAGTTGGAATAAGCTTTTATAATCTACAGACTGGATCAAAACAGCTAACCTTTGAAGATTTTAGTAAACAGAAAAAAAATCAAAAATTATCGGAAGTATTAGATGCTATTAATAAAAGAATGGGTATAAATTCAGTATCTATCGGTGTCGCTACAAAAACATATGTTTCTGAGCAGATAGTAGCTTTTGGTCATATTCCTGAAATCAAAAACTAAAAATTATGAGTTCACTATAAGTATACTTCACGTAGACTGATAAAATCCGGTCTATTTTAGGGCATTAGATAACTTATAGTAGACTATTATTAGGAAACTACTCATGATAGACTTTAGGTATAAGTAATAACTGGTACAGCATTTGATATGAAACTTTATTTATAAGTCTATAATTGCAATATAAGGGTTTGTAATTTATTTTTTCAACTTCTTCTGCCACTTGACTTCCAACCATTTACCGTAAGAAGGCATCCCAAGATACAGCTGCTGCGTGAGATCTGCAAGCACTCTTAGATTATCCAGCCTTGTACTAACCCAAGCAGGTTTAATGAGTTCTTTGTGTTTTCCACCTTTTTCTTCCCAAGTCATAGCGAGATGGAACGGGATGAACAATTCTATTCCTGTAAGCAGGATAACAGGCGCACGAGACTGCTTACGCTCTCTATCATATTCTCTTCCCCATTCTGCAAGCTTTCTAATTCGTTCAAGCTCCTTTTTTGAGAGTTCTTCAGGATCTTTCATAGTAGCAAACACTAGTATAGAGCCAGGAAACAACTTTGCCAACGATTTCATTTTATCAATTTCATCTCGCTTGAAGGCATCTGTTGCAAAACTCTTAGTTTCGCCAAATACTGTCTCAGTAGGATAATCTAGACCAAACATTTGTTTACGTTGGCTCCATAGGATAAAATCAGCTTCTATTTTGTCACTAGAGAGCAAGGTAAGCTCTTGAGCAGTTGACCAAGTAATCTCGGAACTGTGCATTTTTCCTATTATATGCGCAAAGAAACGTATCGCAAGAGATGCTGCATACCCTCCTCTGGCATACTCTGGTTGCGCAAAGGCGCCTATGACGCGATACGCCCACTTAGCATCTTTGGGCTTGATAATCGGAAAATTAAACTGTTGTAGACAGAACTTACAGATGAGAGAATAATCCAATGCCTTTAGAGAGTACCAATGTGAGCTACTACATTTACTACATTTTATATGCAACCCTAGCTCTACTACTTTTTGTTTTACAAGAGTTTCAAGGATCATTCTAGCGCGCATATCATCAGTTACTGCTACATTTATTTTGTTCTGAAAATCCTGAAAATGAACGCTTTTTGTAGGTTTTCTTGACATCTCATCTAATAACTGAACAACTCCTTTGTATGCCAATGAATTGACACCCAAGAATCCTCCTAATGTTTGAACAATTTGCTGAGTGGCTCTCCCTGCATCGGATGGCGTAGCTGTAATATTATTATTCTCAAACCAAGTGTTAAAGGCAGCAGTCCCATTTATTAATTCCCAATGTTCAGTAGTGCCTCTGTATTCAGGAAAAATCACTAGTCCTTCTGTCGTTGCTAGGAGAGATTCTATTCTTAGACCCAACTTCAGAAAAAATGAATTCTTGTAATCACAAGGAAAAACTGTAGCTACTTGATCCTTAAAACTATAGTCATTTAATCGCACTACATTTGCCCAACCTATTCTGTTACCAAATTGGTTAGCAAACTCAGGAAATAGAGTGCTAAAACTAATACTAGGTTTACTTGAATCAACGACTACATCTAATACATTGCTTGCAGCTTTTAAAGTAGGACGCGTCGTTCTCACCATACTTTCTGGTGATTTATTCCATATAGGCGGATACCATGTTTGTAGAAGATTAGCTCCTACCTTATCCACTTGCAGATAATTTTGGTATATTTCCTTTATATCCTGTTCTGAGATAGACCGCGAAAACATAGAAATTGGATTTATCATCACTCTATTTGGATTACCAGGTATTGGTCGGTAGTTATCAAGAATAAAATTTTTACAAAAAGGAGATAATTCCTTAATCCATTCAATAGGAATGGCTACTACATTACGATATACTGCTCTTAGGTTCCAGAAATCAATTAGATCTCGTGACTGATGAGCGTCTAGTATAAAAAGAGTTGGATCACTATGCTCATAATAATTTACTTTAATTTCTGCGTGTCCTAACGTCAAAGCAGAACAATAATCGGATTCATAAAGCCTATATAAAGCGTTCGCATCTAGCTCAATTTCTACTGGATTAAACACTTCTTTATAATCTTCCTCTAGGTACTTTAAGTTCATTTTATTGAAAAAAGAACCAAAGTTGCATGCAACAAAGTTTTCAAAAGCCTTATCTTTAGCTTTTACTTGGACAATATTAGGTTGACAACGACGTTGAAACTGAAACTCTCTTTTATATAAACCCATATATAGGTCGTGTACACTTAGTCCATATTTAGCTCTCCCTCTTTCTCCCTCGCACTGAAAAATATCATCTAGTTGAATAACTCGCTGAGGATCAAAACCATACTCATCAGCAAGGCCTTTTTCTGCTTCCACAAGAAAATCTGGTTCAAAGAAATCAAAATATCCATTTATTACTTGCTTGGCATTTTCAAATTTATAGCTATTTTTTTCCCACCATATTGGCAAGCGCTTGAAATATGGTATAATTGGATTGAACTTCCCTCCCCATAAACAAGAGTTGATTTTGAATATTTCAAGTGTGCTCTTTATATCATCTGGTCTTACTAGAAAAGCAAATCTAATAGGACGTAAATAAAGATCAACTCTAATATTACTCATTCATAAAACCTAAATTAGTAAAAGCAGAAAAATCTCTACAAAATGTAAAAAACATAATGCATAGTCAAAACTTACCTCATATCTGACCGCAAGAAGTACCATGGTAGTGCGTTTTAAATTCATAATGGTATAACATTGGCTTGCATAAAGCTTTAATTATTTTTAAAGAATAGCATGAGTTAATATCCTTACTCTAATTCAACAATAGCACGGTAATAGACAGATCTACTAATTTCTAGCATTTTACAAATTTCAGTTACTGAAAACTCTTTAGATTTGGCTAGCGACTTTAGTTTCTTCAGCTTCTCAATAGTAAGAGATTTAGGCCTACCGCCTTTTCTTCCCTTTCTATGGGCAGCATCTAGCCCTGCTTTTACTCGCTCGGTAATAAGTACTCTCTCCATCTCAGAAAAAGCCGCACACATTGCAAATAATAACATGCCCATTGGAGTCGTTGTATCGATATGATTCTCTAGTGACACAAACTCAATGCCTTTTTTCTTGAAGTCATTAATAAGTTCTATCAGCTTAGACATTCTCCTACCTAAACGATCAAGACGCACTACACAAATAGTATCACCTTTTCTTAATCTGCTAAGAAGAAGATTCAACTGAGACCTATCATCTTTACTGCCGGAAACTTTCTCCTGATAAATTTCATTGCAACCCGCTTGTTGCAATTTTTGTATTTGAATATCTAAACTTTGCTCATTTTTAGAGACTCTTGCATAACCGAATTTTATACTCATTATTTTTACTACTAAAAATTGTCTCAAAAACCTAAATAATAGAGTATTTTTTGACAAAGTCAATCGGTACTAGTTTTGAAACAGGTTTTTTTGAGATTATAGTCTAAAAAACAGGTCTTTATTTTGGGACACCAAAAACATGTGTTTTTGAGAAATATATAATTTCCCGCTATTATTCGATTGAGAATATAAATTTAGTATGCAACCTTGACTGTTAAGATAGGTAAAGTTATAAACAAATTCTGATAAGTTAAATTAATTTGGTATTATATTGTCTCGTACCCTTGACGGATTAACTAAAAATGATTGGATTGAACAAAAAACCCGTATCCACAAGATGGCGGAGAACCTACGTGAGCGTAAATTCATAACAACAGGATACGATTTCCCTGACCCCGATCCTGATTCAAAGCTTCTAGCAATCGCTGAAGGACGTAGATTGCCAGCTTGCGTAATGTTTCTAGATATTTGCGGTTTCTCGAAGCGTCCAATGGAAAGCGCCGCTGAGCAAGATATGACTCTGAGGATAATGGCACTATTTTTTAGCGAGATGATTCGTATAGCTGAAGCATATGACGGTCAAATAGAAAAAAATACTGGCGACGGTTTAATGGTATATTTTTCTGATATTGACAATCCAGCAACCAAAAAAGCTGTAGCTTGCGCTTTAACCATGAAAGCAGCGACATCTTATTTAATTAACCCTATAATAAGCTCGACCCATGAACAAACAATACAATTTAGGATATCAATGGATTATGGTTATATTACCATAGCAAGGATTGGAGCAAAACAACGATTTTCTTCATATGTTGCTATTGGAACAACTGCTAATATAGCCTCTAAGATGCTAAGATATGCTAAAGAAGATCAAATTATTCTTGGTGATTTTGCTAGACAGCAGTTACCGATCGATTGGCAATATAAATACACAGAAATTCTGCCGTTCCCTACTGGTTGGGAAAACAAAACCACTATGTCACCATATTCATTTTTTTTGTACACTGGTAGATGGGCAACTTTAGTATGATGACAAAAGACACTCAAACCAGTAACCAATCAGATATTGAAAAAGTAGAAGTAAACGATCAAAACAGTATTGCACCAAAAACAGTTGATAATGATGCAAACAAAGAACCAAAACTTATACCCTCAGATCAATTATCTAATAGTAGTAAAATACATTGGTTGTTTGCGTGCGAAACACATAAATATATACGCGATTTTATAAATAACGCAGATACTAAAGCTTACCAATATATAGCTTTTGCCTCTGGGTTATTAACATACATGCATATCAATTACAAAATTGCTTCATTTGTAGCCAAACCTCTTAAAGAATGGTGTTCACTAGAAACATTATGCCTGTTGGGTTTAATATTTTGTCTAATATTTGCAATTTCAGTTGTGTTTCCTAGTTTGAAGGGTTCTAAAAAAGGCATAATTTTCTTTAATAGCGTTGCAGAATATGAAAGCTATAATGAATATATAGGTGACGTATTAAAGAAAGATGATCAGGAGATCACAGGAGAATACCTACGTCACATCCATGAATTATCAAAAATTTGTACCACAAAATTTAAAAGGTTGAGGGTTTCTTTTTGTTGTGGAATCATTGGGTTAATTGCAGGGCTGTTTATTATTATATTCTAACTCCTGAATGCTTAAGAATTAATAGAGCAATTCCTAGTGATCTTATTTATACCTCTAAACCTGTCTATTAAATGGAAAAGTAGACTGTGCTGTCTATTATATACCGAATTACGATTTAATGCACAGCCATTTTAGCGTGTTTTTTCGATGCCATAAACTTATAAATTTGTAGACTGCAGGAAAAAGAATACTCAAACCTCTTATTAGTAATACTATTTATTATTTCCTACTGTGGCAGTACAGCAATAGGTGACTTTTGTTGTACTATATAATGTACATATTTTTATATATTAATAATTATTAAGTTTAATAACTAATTAGTTACACTATTGTTGTATTATTTATTTTAATAATTTAATTAATAATGTATTTGTTTATT
>Ga0214919_10000383_pt1 | contig 75699 bp, 62 predicted proteins | sample LL1503_MetaG_FD_177994 | JGI IMG/M metagenome (GOLD analysis project Ga0214919, IMG submission 177994) | Freshwater microbial communities from Lake Lanier, Atlanta, Georgia, United States - LL-1503 | ecosystem: Environmental > Aquatic > Freshwater > Lake | place: USA: Georgia | collected... | reverse complement strand
ACACATCAGAAGAATCAATCAAAAAATAAGTTTTTATCAACAAACTTGGGATGTAATTAAACCCGCAATCAAAGATTCAATGCGAAGCATGCTCGCCTCTAGCTAGGCTGAAAGTGCGAAACTCCTGTTAGATCTTCAGAGACTTTTCTGACAATACTTTGAGATTTAATATCGCTAATAGCCGCCATCGAGGGATACGCTAAATCTCCTCGTGCTTCAGCAATTAAAGACACGTAGTAGCCAATAGTCTGGTATTTATAAGATTTACAAAAATTAAAAACGCGTGTCTTTCCAGGGATTGTTTTAACTAATGCGCTGGCATTATTTAAATATTCTGTCGCAGAAATGACCTCTACTTTTTCAATATCAAAACACCAATTATTTAAGTGATCCACGACAATCAAATGACGCACTATGTCCCTCTCTTTAAATTTTTAATTTTTTAATCTTAATCTTTGGGCCTAATAAATAATAAATTCGCATCGTAAGTTAATTCACCAATCAAAATGGCATTAATTAATCTAGCTATTTTTACTTGATAATAATGCTGAGCCTTGGGGTTTTTACTATAGGGATCCGCTAATAAAACCGTCTTGGAATTAGGCTGATAACCACTAATCACTACAAAATGCCCCATGGGCTCTCCACGAATATCGTCATAACAAGACTCTTCGCAATTGCCAGGAATTTCTCTGGCTGAGCGATATAAATAAGTCGCAGAAAGGCCAGTTAAAATAGGCCCATAATCTTCGAGAGCGGTTTTTAAAAAGCGACTACTGAGATCTTCAGAAATAATTTCTCCGCCTAATTTCAAAAATTGAATATAAGCCTCGGAAGCTTGTTTTATTTTTAATTTTTCTTTGCAAAGAATTTGAGCTTCTAATTTTTTAATTAGAAAATTATTTTTATTTTCTGGGGTATTAAAAAACCAAGTCGGGTCAAAAATTTGTAAATCCAGGACATTAATCGTCACTTGGTAACCTCTTTTAAGCGCGTGAATGCCTAATAAAACAGCCAAAGTTCCGCCTGTGTTTAAATATTCTACTTCTTGAATCACAGACTCTAAGTCAATCTTATCTTGATAAAAATGATAAATAGCGTGAAGACAAGTCGGCCCACAAGTTAAATCATTAGGCTGAGAAAGAATTTTTAACTTCTTTATTTTCTGCACCCCCAGACTCCTATAAAAAATAAAATAAAAAACAAAAATAAAAACAGCCGCCGAGTATAGAGATTAAATATTTTAAAAAAATCTCAAAACTCTTGATTTAAGTAGTCAAGATCCTGTAAAAAGCCACTCCCCAAAAATACAGATGAAACATTCAAATTGGCAGGATTAGAGGTTAGTTCAAACTTAACAAGCCCACCGGAGATTAATGCATTTAATAGCGCTCTGTATCGGCAGTTAAAAATTAGAAAGAGCGCTTGGATCCTTGGTGGAATTTTATTTCTGCACACAGCTTCCTGTTTTTTCCTGATGGCCTGGGCCCAAGAAAAGAAAAGCAGAGCGTCTGGCGTTTTAATTCGCTGTACTTTGACAGGCCTGATTAATGGGGCGCTTTATAGCAACGGCTTAACAGAGTTAATTTTAAAATCCTGGGATGATTTGCATCAAGTTTGGGAATCCTGGAAAAAATCTAAATCTTTCAAACTACCTAGCATTCCCTCTATTTTTTATTATTTAATTTTAATTAATTTCTCCAGCTGCGGGGCTTTATTAATGCCCGGCGATTTTTTTTCTATTAACCAAGCAAAAAAAATTTACTCTCAAGACTTAATCTGGATCAATGCTTTAAGTTTATGGCTCTATGAGTCCTTGCTCATGCAGGCCCCGATTCGAGCCTTGATTATTTCCCCTTTGCAAAAACTTTGGAACTGGTATCAAAAATCAGAACACCCCTGCCCTGATTTAAAATTTTCTTTTCCTTTGATTACAAAACTTGTTTTGGGTTCTTTTTTATTTTTTATATCAGTCCCTTTTTATCTAGGCGCCACAGGGTCGATGGAACGCGCTGCGGAAAAAATGACAGGAATTCGTTATTTTCCTTGGTGGCTTTTGAGTAATTTATTTTTAATTGACACAGCAATGGCTTCTGCCATAGCAGGATCTTCTATGCTGCTCCTGTTTACTTATTATCCAACTAAGGGGCTCTACGCCACGCTGGATCACCTCATCTTTAGGCCTTTTAATTATGCCTCCAAAGTTCAGCACCCCAACCCATTGATTCCCATTAAAAGCTTGATTAATTGGACGCTCAGAGTGGGTATTTTAACTGCTTGTATTTATGGACTCTTGTCTGCGCTGGCCATTGAAGAAGAGGGCCAGAAAAAAATGATCGAAGATGGTGGATTACCAGGCCGCGTGATTAAGCAATATGCCAACTGGGGCTTTTCTACAGCCAAGCAAGTTTTTATGATTGCGCCGTTTTTAAATATTAATGGCCTCTTTGGTTTTTTAGATGCTTTGCAAAAAATGGCCCAGCTAGGATTTAAACCCGCCTGCTTTTTTCTATGCAGCACTCAAGAATATTCAGATCAGGAAAAATTAGAGCACTGGAAAAAAGAACTTGATATAGAAAATAGTAATAATGCAAAAATTCCACAAGACCATATCCCTTTAAAGTCTCGCAAAAAATTAGCTGACTACCCCGTATTAATTAACGATTACTCAAATAAGTTATCAAACGCTGGAGATCATCAGGCGTATCAACGCCTGCCATAGAATTTTCCTTGGCTAATTCAACGGCGATTTTATAACCGGCATATAAAAATCTTAATTGCTCTAAGCCTTCTAGTTTTTCTAAAACACATTCGGGCATATTTTTATAACTTAATAAAAAATTTACTTTATAAGCATATAAACCCAAATGCCTAAAATGATTTTTAAGATGTAGGGGCGAATCTTGTATTCGCCCGTTAGCACAGACCCAAGACCGATCCCAAGGAATCATCGCTCTAGAAAAATACAAGGCCTGACCAAAATGGTTTAAAACCACTTTAGTAATATTGGTATTTTTTAATTCTTCAAAATGTTTAATCTCTTCACATAAAGTCGCGACTTCACAGCTTGAATTTGATTTTAATAAATTCACCACTTGCTCGGCATTTTTAATATTTAATACCGGCTCATCGACCTGCCAATTTAAAACAAAATCTTCAGGGGGTAATTTTAATTGCTCGCAGACTTCAGACAGTCTCGACGTCCCTGAAATATGAGACAGATCAGTCATGCAAGTTTGCGCACCAAACGCTTCTGCAACTTCTTTAACTTTAAGATTATCCACGGCAATAATAACTGGGCCTAAATTAGATTTAACAGCCTGCTCATACGTATGCTGCATCAGTGTTTTGCCATTAATATTCGCCAGAATTTTTTCAGGAAATCGACTGGAGGCTAAACGAGCGGGAATAATAATATGAGTATTCATGTCTATGTTTTCTTCAGATTTTGATTTTGATTTTGATTTCGTCTCTCCCCTCGCGGGAGAGACAGGACTGAAAGGGTGAAACCTTTCAGGACAGAGAGGGGGAAACTAATCCAGCTCTTCTAAATTTAATTTCCTAGCCTGGTCTAATAACATCACTGGAATCTCATCAATAATGGGATAGGCCAATTTATCCGCACGACACCAGAGTTCTTCTGTTTTATCTTGTTTTTTATTTTGATTTTGATTTTTATAATTCAAAGGCCCTTTGCATACCGGGCAAACTAGGATTTCTAATAAAGCTTTATTCATAGAATTTTTCACACCCTTAATTTTTTTAAATTTTTTAAATTTTTAATTTTATTAATAAATTCCTGATCAAAATTAAAATCTAAATTTTTAACTTCAGCGCTAAATTCAGCGCTAACTTCTAAATAAAAATAATGATTTAAATCCTGGCCAATATTTAATAAATCTTGTTTTAAATTAATTATTTTTACCATGTCTTTTTCAGTAGTAATAATAGAAATATTAGAAATATTAGAATTATTTAAATCATTAAAAATTAAATCTTGCGCTTTGAAATCATGATGATCTGGAAAAATATGTTTAATAAGTTTAAACCCCAGGCTTTCTAATAATTTAAAAAACCGATCAGGGTTTCCAATACCTGCGACAGCATGAACCCAGGGGCGCTCATGTTCGGGACTGGCAGACAGGTCCGCCATCCCTAGCACGCCACCAGCAAAAATAGGCCGAAGTTTTTGAGGCTCTAAAGTCATGGAAAATACAGGGCAGCCATCCAAAACTCCCTCTCTGGCTTCAGGCAAGCCTTCAGCCTGTCTCTCCCGCAAGGGGAGAGACGAAAATCGCGTAGAAGCATTTTGAACAATTAAAAAATCTGCTTTTTTTAATCTGGAAACAGGCTCTCTCAGAGGCCCCGCTGGAATTAAAAAGCCATTTCCAAATTTTCTTTCGCCATCTATGACAATAATTTCCAGGTCTCTATCTAAACCATAATGAGATAAGCCATCGTCCGATAAAATAATATTCACTTCTGGGAAATTTTTAATTAAACAATCTCGCGCAGCCGCTCTATCAACGCCGACGACCATAGGTAAATTAAAATCCTGATTTGAAAATCTAGAAAAAATCATAAAAGGCTCATCGCCGGTGTTTTTAATTAAAGAATGTTTATCAATAATTTGGGGTATTTTTTTCTTAGAAAAATCACCCAAGTAACCCCTGGAAATCACACCCGGATTAAAACCCTCGGATTTTAATAAATTAATTAAATAAATAATCAAAGGCGTTTTACCCGTCCCGCCTAAAGTAATATTTCCAATAATAATGACCGGGATATTTTTTGGGATATTTTTATTAAATTTTTTATTTTTTAAAAAAATTTTAAAATTTTTATTAAATAAAAAAATAATTTTATAAATAAAACTAAATAATAATAAAAAATAGATCGCCAAATAATCCAGACCCTTTAATTTAAACTTAGGCTTATACCAAAGGGTCTCCAGATATTTAATCATCCTGGGTCAGCGCCGAACAAGAGCTGGCCATTTTCGCGGTGCAATTCTGAGAAAGATCTAATAAACCTCGCATCGCCACGAGGTACATAATAAATTCGTTTTTATTAGAACCCTTGAGATCTTGGATCATGTAGATCCAGCGGTTGACCATATATTTAAAAGCCCCAATCCACTGAGAAAGACGCGCGTCGAGATCTAAATTTTTATCCGTCATGAGAATCACGCTGACGCTTAAAGAAGCTTGTAGTTTATCCATATCATCTCGAAGTTCTGAGCTGGCTAAAGTTCCCCAATAACCCTCTTCACGCAAAGACCCAACGCTTTGATGGAACCAAGATATTTCTAATTTTTCCCCGAGTTTATAAAACACTTCGGCGACCTCTTTAAAATCCAAGTTATGCGCTGAGGCCACTTGAATAATGTCCATAAAGGGCGACATAAAAGCATAGTCAGAGGCTTTAAGAGTCAGCTCGTTAGGAATATGCGCGTGGGAATATTTTTTAATAAAATCTTTTTTAATATTCCGATCTTCTTTGCTTAGTAACTTAGACATCAACTGTCTGAGCTCAGCAATTTTAGGCTGATAGGTTTTAATTAATTCAGGGACATCTAATCCAGTTCGATTATTTTGCAATAACCAGCGAGAAAAGCGTCGGACCAGCCTTACGACTTCGCGCATCAAATCTTGCTGAATAGCCATATCCATCTTGCCATCGAGAGATTCTATTTTTGACCACATGTCTGGCAGCTCACAAATCTCTTTAGCAATAACATAAGCTCTTGCAATCAGCGCTGGCGTTGCCCCAGTTTCGTCATATAGACGATGAATAAAACCCATGCCCATCTGCTGAAGCATTTCATTAGTCAGCTGAGTCACTATAATTTCGCGACAGAGATAATGCTGACGCATGAGAGGCCCAAATTTAGATTGTAAGATCTCTGGAAATTCAGCCGCTAAGTAACAATCAAAATAGGGCTCGTCTGGTAATTTAGATTTGAAAATCTCGCCTTTTACCGCCGTTTTTGAATAGGCCATCAAGACGGCTAACTCTGGTGCAGTTAGACCATGCCCACTGGAAAATCTGGCTTTAATGTCTTTATCAGCTGGTAGAAATTCTAGTTTTCGATCTAAAAACCCTTCTCGCTCCAGCTCTCGAATTAATCTTAATTGCATGTATAAAACATCAGGAGAAGCTGAACGCATATTATCTATGGCTTGAGTTTGATGATAATTATTACTCAAGACCAATCTTGCGACATCTTCTCGCATCTCTGACAAAAGCTGATTGCGATCTTCTGCTTTTAAATCCCCAGAATTAATCGCTTCTGTTAATAAAATCTTGATATTTACTTCATGATCTGAGCAATCCACACCGGCTGAGTTATCAATCGCATCGGTGTAAATTAAACCCCCTCTTTGGGCAAACTCAATACGAGCCAATTGGGTCACGCCTACATTACCGCCTTCGACTAAGACTTTGGCTTTGAGATCTGCGGCATCCACGCGCACATCGTCGTTAGATCGATCCCCAATCGTAAAATTATTTTCTGTACTGGCTTTAATATAAGTCCCAATACCGCCGTTAAATAATAACTCCACGCGCATTTTCAAAATGGCCTGAATTAATTCATTGGGCTCTACTTTTTTATTTTTTAATTTAAATAATTTCAAAGCTTCTGAAGATAAATTAATTAACTTAGCCGAGCGTTCAAATACTCCTCCCCCTTCAGAAATCAAAGAAGGATCATAATCTTGCCAGCTGGAGCGCTCTAGATTAAATAACCGCTGACGCTCTTGAAAACTAGTTTGTGCATTAGGACTAGGGTCAATAAAAATATGTCGATGATCAAAAGCAGCTAATAATTTAATATGAGGCGAGAGCAACATGCCATTGCCAAACACATCCCCCGACATATCGCCAATCCCTGCGCAGGTAAAATCTTCTGTCAGAATATTTTTGCCCAAAGATAAAAAATGTCTCTTAGCGGATTCCCAAGCCCCTCGAGCCGTAATTCCCATTTTTTTATGGTCATAGCCATTACTGCCACCAGAGGCAAACGCATCGCCTAGCCAAAAATTATATTCTTTGGCAATTGCATTCGCTGTATCTGAAAAAGTCGCGGTGCCTTTATCTGCGGCAACGACGAAATAAGGATCATCTTCGTCGTATCTCACGACATCTTTAGGCGGGATAATTTTAAAGCCGTCTCTATTATCTGTAATATCCAACATGCCTGAAATAAAAGTTTTATAACAGCGCGTGACTTCTTGAAAAATCTCTTGACGCGAGCCTTGCTTTGGCAAGCACTTAGCAATAAAGCCGCCTTTAGCACCAAAAGGCACAATTACGGCGTTTTTAACTTGCTGGGCTTTTAATAAGCCTAATACTTCACGTCTAAAATCTTCCCGCTCTGACCATCTCAAACCACCGCGAGCAACCTTACTTCCCCGCAAATGCACGCCTTCCATATAAGTCGCTGAAACAAAGATTTCATACAAGGGTAATGGTTTGGGCATATTAGAAATTAAATCAGACTGTATTTTAAAAGATAAATACGCATGATTTTGAGAGTGCTTATTTTTCTGAAAATAATTAGTTCTTAAAGTCGCTTTCATGACTTCTAAGAGCCGTCTTAAAATTCGATCTTTATCAATATTAGTCACTAGCTCTAATAATTTTAAAATCTTAGCCTCAGCCTGATGAAACCCGTCTTCTCGATTTTTTTGAGAAATCTTGGGGTTAAATTTAGAGATAAAAAATTGAATCAACTCACGCGCAATCTCTGGGTGTTCGCTCAAAGTATCTTCAATATAATTTTGCGAATATAAAAATCCGATTTGAATTAAATATTTTGAATAGGCTCTTAAAATACTGATTTCACGCCAAGATAAACCCGCTCTCATAACCAGCCGGTTAAACCCATCATTCTCAGCTCTTTTTTCCCAAACACTCGAAAAAGCTTCTTTAAAAATTTCACTGATGTCTTCAGGCTGAACTAAAGACCCCAAAAGCCTCATGCCAAAATCAGAAATCCAAATAGTCTCTTCACCGACTTTGATTTCATAAGGCCGCTCTTCCATGACAGACAGGCCCATATTCTCAAGAATAGGCAGAACAACCGTCAGGGGAATAGGCTCTGACTGATGGAAAAGCTTAAATCTAATATGATTATCCGCTTCTTCTAATAATCTATAAAAACACATGCCGACGTAGTGCTGCTCTTTGTGATCTGTCTGATCTGCGTGATCTTTATTTTTTAAAACACTTTCTATATAGCCGATATCCAAAGCCGCTTGCTGACTTAAAAAAGCTTCTCTATAACCAGCTGGAAAAGCCCGTGAATATTTAGAATAAAGCAAAGACCCTTGCTGCTCACCTTCCTGCTCTATTAAGACAGAGCGCAAATCATCCCGCCAATCACGCGAAGCAATGATTAGCTTAGCTTCCATCTGTTTAATTTCTACAGGCTCTAAGTGCTTTGCACACTTAGCATGAATTAAAAAATCAATCCGACATAAAACAGACGAGTCAAAAAAGATAGGTTCAAACTGAACTTCATGGCCTTCCAATTCATGAAGCAAAATATGCTGAATTTTTAATCTCAACTCGGTATTAAATAAATCTCTTGGCAAATAAACCATGCAAGAAAAATAGCGGCTCAAAGGATCCTGAATAATAAATAATCTTAATTGCTGCCTTTCTTGAATATTTAAAATACCCAAAGAAATTTTTAAGAGCTGGGCTTGATCAATATGAAATAATTCATCTCTGGGAAAATTTTGCAAAATATTAACCAAGGCTTTACCAGCATGGCCATTCATATCAAAACCAGACTGCTGCAAGGTTAATCTGGCTTTTAATCTAATTAAGGGAATATTCAGAGGATTCGAATGATAAGCAATCGAAGTAAATAAGCCTACAAAGCGCCGCTCACCAATCCGTTCACCCTGGGAATTAAATAAACTTAAAACAATCACATCCATCCGACCACGACGATGAACACTGGATTCAAAATCACTTTTTGCGACTAAGAGAGGCTGGTTTAAATCTAAACAATAAGCCTGAGAAGAAGCACCCAAAAAACTTCCTTCTTGAAAGCGCTCTGAGTGATGCAAGATCCCTAAAGTCTTGCTGTTATCAATCGATAATTTCTTAGAACTTCCTTTAGGACTTAAAAATTCGGCATAACCTAAATAAGTAAAATGGTTATTATCCAGCCAAGTTAAAAAATCAATGGTCTCTAAAACTTCTTCTTTGGGATATCTGGAAAAATTATTTTTTTCTAAATCTAAACACTCAATAGCCTCTGCTAATTTTTTTCGCATCTTTGAATAATCAGAAACTGCTAAACAGACATCACCTAATACTTTAATTAAATTTTTCTGAATATTTTTTAAAACTTTTGGCGCGTCTTCTTGCCGATCTATTTCAATATAAACAGGAGCCTCTACAACAGAACCATCTTCGACTGGATCTTCAGGACCTAAAACTTTGGATACCAGCCCCTCAGGCGTTCTTAAAACTCTAAAATAACTTGTATGCAAAATAAAATGCATATTAATTCCCAGGCGATTTAACTCCATCACCATGGTGTCAATTAAAAAAGGCATATCGTCTTGCGTCAGCTGAATCACTGTCCGACGAGACTGCCAACCATTGTTTTCCATATTGGGGTTATAGACATTCAGATTAATTTCACCGGGCTTCCTATTCGCCAAAGAAATCCAATGCGAATACGCAATGCCAAACAGCTCTTCGAGGGTCCGCCCTTCCATCTCTTCATCAGCCACACTGCGATAATAAGAGATTAAAAATTTCCCAAAATTGACTAACTCATTTTTGCTTATTTTCTTAGCCGCATAATCTAAAAGATCTTGGATTAATTGCTTATGGTTATTTTTTATCTCAGTTTTTATCTCAGTCTTCATATCGGTCATTTTATTTAGGAATCCCTTGGTAATCTCAGCAATCTCAGTGCTAATGCTAAATTCTACTTGGAAAATTGGGGCCGTATGATACCCGCCTTCGTCGCTAGTTCAACTAATTCAACAATCCACAGGCGCTTTTAATTTTGTTTAAATTAGTACGCGCTATTTTTCGGGCTTTTTCCGCCCCCTCTTGAAGCGCTTGTTTAATAATCTCTGGGTGAGCCATAAGATCTAGATATTTTTCACGAGGTTCTTTTAAATCTAAAATTATTTTCTCTGCCAATATTTTTTTAACCTCGCCCCAGCCAATCCCTATTTGATATTTATTTTCCAACTCTTTTATTTCTTGAGTATTCGAAAATGCTTTATAAATATTAAATAAAACACAGTCTTTTATACTCTTAGCCTCATGGGGCTCTTGTGAATTAGTTTTAATTTTATTAATTAATTTCTGAACTTTTCCAGGCTCTTCAAATAAGGGAATCGTATTCTGATAAGACTTACTCATCTTGCGGCCGTCTAAGCCAGGCAAAACCATCAAATCTTGATTAACACAGGCTTCGGGCAATATAAAAACTTCTCCATATAAATAATTAAATCTTGCGGCGATATCTCTCGCAATTTCAATATGCTGAATTTGATCTTTACCCACAGGAACTTGATGGGCATTAAAAATTAAAATATCAGCCGCCATCAAAACAGGATAATTAAACAAGCCCATGGTAATCCCATGATCAGGATCTTGGTTTTCTATTAAATTATTTTCAGCCACTAAAGATTTATAAGCATGAGCCCTATTTAATAAACCCTTGCTAGCCACCGTCATGAGAATCCAAGCCAATTCAGAAATTTCTGGAATATCCGACTGCTTATAAAATAAAGCTTTATTAATATCTAAACCCAGAGCTAGCCAGGTCGCTGCTATTTCTAAAATATATTGCTCGCGTAATTTAGGATCCCATAATTTAACTAGGGAATGCAGGTCAGCAATAAAATAAATGGCCTGACCTGTATTTTGACTTTCAATAGCAGGCTTAATAGCACCAATATAATTACCAATATGCGGCGTTCCAGAAGAAGTAATCCCCGTTAAAATTCTTACCGCTTCTTTTGCCCTATTTTCCACTACCCGCGCTCCCAAAATTAAATTAATAAATAAAATTAAAAAAATAAATACAGCTTAAAAAAGCCGAAAATCATACCGTTACTTTTTCTTTACAACAAGCGGTCAATTGCTTACATTTCGCCCCCTTCAAATCATGGGCTTTTTTCTGAGCTTCAAAATATAAAAACTAAATATAAAAAATAAAAAATAAGGACAGACACCTTGCAACTAAATTCAGATCGCGAAGTAGGTACCTGGGGTTTAATTTTTATCACACTGGCAGGCGTGGTCAGCCCTATGGGTATGGTCATCATGGCCAAGTATGGTGTCTCTGCCTTGTTTTATTACGCGCTGGTTATTTTATTTTTCTTTATACCATCGGCTTTAGTTTGCTCTGAACTAGCCTCTGGATGGCCTCAAGAAGGTGGAATGTACCATTGGATTAGCGTGGCTTTTGGACGCATGACTGGCAATATTGCGCTCTGGGCGCAATGGCTTTCAGCAGTAGTGAGCTTTCCAGTGATCTTAACTTTTGCCGCTAGTTTCGTTGCCTATGGAATTAATCCCAATCTGATGCACCAGGGCAGCTTTGTATTTTCAATTTGCGTTATCTTATCTTTACTTGCCATGATTTTTCCGCTCTTGGGTATTCGTCCTGCGATCTGGGTTTCAGCCATAGCCACTGTTGGATCTACTTTAATTCCCGTATTTTTATTAATTATTTTTGCAGCTTACTGGCTATTCACTGGCCACCCTTCTGCAACGCATTTTGACTGGCATAAAATTATTCCTGAATTTAATGGCTGGGGCATGTTTTCTTTACTCGGTGCTACGGTCTTTATGTTCGGCGGCATGGAACTAGCGGCTTATGCGATTCAATATTGCAAAGATCCTAAGCGTCAGTACAGCAAAGCTTTATTAATCTCCAGCATATTAATTATATTAATGTGCGTCTTGGGTACGCTCGCTATCTCTGTATTTTTAACCACGAATCAATCCGACCTAGTATCCGGCATGATGCAGTGTTTTGTGGTTTTCTTAACGGCCTACCATTTAAAATGGGTCATGATTGGGATTGTTATTTTTAATATTGTGGGCTGGATGGGTGTCCTAGCGACCTATATGTTTACTTTATCTTACGGCTTATTTGCTTCTGCGAAAGATCACATGCTGCCCAAGATGTTTCAAAAACATAATAGATTTAATGCCCCCGGTAATTTAATTATTCTCCAGGGCATTGTGACTATTATTTTAGCGACGCTTTATGTCTTTATTCCTAATGTAAACGCTGCCTATTGGCTAATAGAAGCCGTTGTCGCTGTTGTTGGTGGCTTAAGATATTTATTTTTATTCGCTGCGGCGATTAAATTAAGATACACCCACGCCGATGTTCACCGAAGCATGCGAATTCCTGGTGGAAAAGCTTGGGGCATGAATCTGATAGCCGGTGTTGCTTTTATTATGACTGCTTTTTCAGTCATAATGACTTTTGTTCCACCCAATGAATTTAATATTGGCAGCGCCTATGTCTATGTCTCGTCTTTAATTATTGGTACTTTGATTTGTGTCTGGCTGCCTGTTCTAGTCGGCTATTACAGCGAATGGAGCCATCAAAGAGAGTTAAGAGCGAATTAAAATTAAAATGGTTTCGATGGACTCCAGGGGATGTTCCTAGTATTCTTGCCCCGCTTTTTAGGGGCCTTTGAAATTCTGGCGTTGTTATTTAAGACCAGAGCGGCAAGCACACTAAAAAGTAAACTTAACTTATTTTTATTTTTAACACCGCACTCTCTTAGCTTGGATATAGCTTGAAACGAGGGTGAGGCTAAAACGTGTTTTTATATTGATTAAAGATCTGAGGATCCGAATATCTAAATATCTGAGCCAAGGCTCTAAGAATTATAATATTTACAATACGTCGCGCTTATCACCTTTCGAGAAAATTCAAAATAATTCAAACAAGAAAATTGCGCCTCACTAAAAGGCAAATTTTATAAAATGACTGAAATTTTAATTAACGCGACGCAAGCTGAAGAGATTCGTGTCGCCATGACTGAAAATGGCAATGTATTTGATTTCGATATGGAATCTATTCATCGCGAAGATAAAAAAGCCAGCGTCTATAAAGGCATTGTTTCTCGGGTTGAAGCTAGTCTAAACGCTGTTTTTGTGGACTATGGCGCAGATCGTCATGGCTTTTTACCACTGAAAGAAATCGCGCCCGAGTATTTTCAAAAAGGCACCCCTTCTCAATCCAGTGATCGCTTTGATTTGCGAACAGCGATTAAAGAAGGCCAGGAATTAATTATTCAAATCAGCAAAGAAGAGCGTGGAACCAAAGGCGCTGCGCTTTCAACTTTTATTACTTTGGCGGGATGTTATTTAGTTTTAATGCCCAACAACGAAAGCGCGGGGGGCATCTCCAGGCGTATTGAAGGCGAAGATCGTCAATTATTAAAAGAAGCGATGGAAAAACTAGAAGTCCCAGAAGGCATGGGTGTGATTATCAGAACCAATGGCCTGGGAAGATCCCAAGAAGAATTACAGTGGGACTTAAACGCCCTAATTAAACTAGCCAATGCCATTAAAGAAGCGGGAGTCAGCAAAAAAGCGCCCTTTTTAATTTACAGAGAAAGCGATGTTATCTCCAGAACTATTCGAGATTATTTAAGAGCGGATATTTCACAAATTACTGTAGACACACAAGACGCTTTTGATCGCGTCATGACTCATGTAAATAGACTCAGACCAGAATTTGCCAATAAAGTAGTTTTATATAAAGGCGATAAACCTCTTTTTATTCATCATCATATTGAGCATCAAATAGAAACGGCTTATCAACGTGAAGTGAAATTACCTTCCGGGGGTTCCATTGTCATTGACCATACAGAAGCCTTGGTTTCTATTGATATTAACTCTTCTAAAGCAACCAAAGGCGAAGACATCGAAGAAACCGCTCTCCAAACCAACCTGGAAGCTGCGATGGAAATCGCTCGCCAGGCGAGATTAAGAGATATTGGCGGCCTGATCGTCATTGATTTTATTGACATGCTATCCACAAGACATCAAAGAGATGTGGAAACCCAATTACAAGATTCCCTTAAAAAAGATCGTGCTCGTGTTCAAATTGGGCGCATCTCAAGATTCGGGCTCTTAGAAATGTCTCGTCAACGTCTGAGACCTTCTTTAGACGAATCGACCCATATTACATGCCCTCGTTGCAATGGTCAGGGGACTATTAGGGGCATTGATTCTTTAGGTCTTTCTATATTAAGACTCTTAGAAGAAGACGCTGCGTCTTATCAATATCGCGAGTTTCAAGTTGAGCTACCAGTTTCAGTTGCTACTTTTTTATTAAACGAAAAACGCCAGTTAATTACTCAAATAGAAACCAAGCGTCGCGTTAAAATTATTTTAATTCCCAATCAGCATATGGAAACACCCCATTATGAAATTAAACGCTTTAAACAAAGCGGAGATTCTCTTTCTGAAAGAAGCTATGAATTAATTTCAAAGACCTCCCAAGAAAACCATGCTTTCTTACAAACTTCTGAGCGAGAAGAGGCGGCGATTACAGGGGTCTCCATTGACCAACCTCCTAAAAAAGCAGGCTTAATTACGCGCCTATTAAAAGAACTATTTTCCAGCCCTAAAACAAAAGCAGACAAACCTGCCGCCAATCAAAATCAAGCGGACAAGCCACAAGCAGGAACCAGCACCCATAGACCTCAAAATCAAAGAACTAACAATAATACTCGAGGCCCCAGAACGCGGACTCCAGGGTCAACTCCAGGGTCAACTCCAGGGTCAACTCCAGGGTCAACTCCAGCTTCAAACTCAGGATTAGCTGACAAACAAGCTAGTACTTCTGAAAAAAACAATCTGGAAAAAAATACAAACACAGGTGAGCGTCGAAATACGCAAAGACCAGAAAGATCAGAAAGATCAGAAAGATCAGAAAGACCCCCTGCTCGTCGCCAGAGCCAAAATCACAATCAAGCTCATGAGCAGACTGATCTAGAAACTGGAACCGTCAATCAATCCACCAATACAGGCTTTGAAAGACAAGAAAAACCTGAAAGAAAACCAAGAGCCCCAAGAGCGCAAACCACGCAAGCTCCAAGAGAGATAACATCTCCTGAAGTTAATAATACTAATCATATTAATAACGCTCATAACTCTTCAGAAAATCAAAATACTGAAAGAAAGCCAAGAGCCCCCCGCTCTTCCACTCCCAGGTCTAATAACTCTAATAACTCTAATAATTTTAATAATACTAAAAAATCTGAAATTTCTATTCAGTCTTTTGAACGTTATGAAGTTAAAAACGAACAGTCGGCTCATATCATCAGCCCTGCCGTACAAGAGTTACTAAGCACCAGTCACTCCCTGCTTTCAGATAAAAATGCACAGCAGGCGGAGACTCTTTCTCATCATCAGGACTCCGTGCAAAAGCAAAAATCAGCCAAGCTCAATATCGAAGTCCAAGAAGCGCAAACTAGCTTCTCCCTCGATGCTGAAAAAGAAAGATTGGCAGCGATTTCAAAAATAGAAATCCAACAAGTTGTCAGCCAAAAAAAATCTGAGTCGGCTCAAAACTCTAAAATTCAAATCGAATCTCAAGAGGTTTGATTAAATAATAAAAAAGCCTGGATTTATTAATTTAAATCCAGGCTTTTTTATTTATAATTTTTTTTAAAATTTTTAATATTTTTAAAAAACTTAAATTTCTACACGACCTTTAAGACTTCTTTTTTCAATATAGTTATACAAAGTCTGCGCATGGCAATCGATTAACTTAGCAATAGATGCTTTGCTAATCCCTAAGTCTAAATATTTTTGAATCTCTTTACGGTCTTTGTCTAATTTTAAAGATTTATTCGTCCGACCTTTGGGACGCCCTAAAGGTAAGCCCTCTTCGCGACGACGCGCTAAAGCTTCTGTGGTTCTCTTAGCCACAAAATCAGATTCAATTTCTTGCATGAGTCTAATTAAAACAGAGGAATCCGTGGTTTGTTTTGCTTGGAAACTTAATTTGTACTTCACCAAAATTAAGTCCACACGATGCAAGGTTAAGATTTCTAAAATTTCTAATATTTGAGCGCTCGAACGTGCCAAATTAGACGCTTCATAAGCGACAATCGTATCACCCGAACGGCATTTTTTAATTAACTTACTGAGATCTCTATTTTCCCAATGGGTGCGATTAGAACGCTCATCATCGACCTCTTCAGTGAGGGACAATCCATTGGATACAAGATAAGACTGAATTGATTTTCTGAGAAAATCTTTGTCATTAAAATCAACAGAGATATAGCTGTAAATGGCCATGAGAAATAAGGCTCCTTAAGAGTTATTAGAATTATTATAAAGGGTTGTCAGGGATTAAATCTGGCGCGGATTGTATGCTATGAAAAAATTCAAAATCAAGCGTTTTTTTATATTATTTTAATCTGTCTTATTTATTAAATTTTAATATCTTATTAAAACTTGAATAATTAAAAATAAAATCAAATTAAACAAACACTCTAAAACCATTGCAAGAAGCGCCTCTTGGCTTATATAATCGCGCGCTTTAAAAATTAAGTACAAAAGGGAATATTCATGGCACGCGTCACTGTTGAAGATTGCTTAGATTATGTCGATAACCGATTCCAACTCGTTTTATTAGCCAGCATGCGTGCTCGCGAAATTTTACGCTCCGGCCAAGAACCCATGGTTCCCTGGGACAATGACAAAGCCACTGTGGTTGCTTTGAGAGAAATTGCCAAAGGTCTCGTAGATAAATCTATTTTATTACGCCGAGTCCCTAACGAAGAGTTTTAATAGTTTAAAACTTAAAATTTTTATATTTTTACAGCGCCAGGATCCCTTCAATTTCAATATCGGTCCCCTTGGGTAAGCCAGCTACTTGAATAGTGGATCTTGCAGGATAAGGCGCTGTAAAAAACTCCTGCATCACCTGGTTTAATATTTGAAAATTAGTATTAGATAAATCCGTCAAAAAAATAGTTAGCTTTACTATTTTATTTAAATCTACAGCCCCCGCAGCCTGACAAACAGCTTCTAGGTTTTTAAACACCTGACGAACTCTTTCTTTAAAATCTCCAGTGATTAATTCTCCCATTTCTGGGTCTAGGGGTATTTGCCCCGATAAAAAAACCAATTGATTAAGAGATTGATTAAGAGCCTGATTAGACTGAGTCAAATTTAAACTTACTGCCTGAGAATAAGGCCCAATAGCCTTGGGCGCCTGAGGTGTTTGAATGGCTTGAATAGTTTTAAACATATTTTTTAACACTCTTTTTTATATTTAAAATAATTAACCTAGCCAGGGATATAAAACACCCATAATGGTCCCGGTCATTAAAGTACAAATCGTCCCTGCTAATAAAGCCTTGCCGCCTAGAGACATAAACTCTTTACGGCGCTTAGGCATCAAGACATTGTAAGTTGACAGCATAATTCCAAGCCCTGAAATATTGGCAAAACCACACATGGCATAAACTAAAATTAATTGAGACTTCGCGTCTAACAAACCCATTTTTAAAGCCGCTAATTGCTGATAAGAAACCAGTTCATTTAAGACCAATCTAGTCGCCATTAAATTGCCAGCCGTGTGCGCCTGATCCCAAGGAATGCCAATCAGCCACATGATGGGCTGGAAAATAAAACCAATTAAATAAGACAAGCTCAAAGTATGACCGTCGATCACTGGAATTAAACTCAAGCCCTTATCAATAAAAGAAACAATAGCCACTAAGACAATTAACATGGCGACGATAGAAATAAATACTTGAGCGCCGACACTCACCCCTTTGGTTAAAGCATCAATAGCACTCAGCCTGTTTTCGACGTAGAGCTCACGGCCCTCTGTTAAAACACTGGTTTCTGGAACCATAATTCTAGAAATAAAAACAACAGCTGGAAGACTAATTAAAACCGACGCAATGACATGGCTCATCACATGCGGCATAACTGGAGTTAATATGGCGACATAGAGACCCATCACGGTTCCTGCGACACCGGCCATTCCGCAGGTCATCATGGTAAATAACTCACTATGGGTGATTCTTTTCATATAAGGCCGGATAACCAAAGGCGACTCAGCCATACCTAAAAATAAATTAGAGCTGACACCAATCGCAATGGCACCGCCTAAGCCCAAAACATGACTAACCACCCAAGAAATATGGCGAATAATAAAAGGCATAATCCGGTAATAAAATAACAAAGAAGAAATAGCGCTAATCACAATAACCAAAGGTAAAGCCTGGAAAGCCAAAGAGTAAGTCGAGGTATTATCTTGGACTTTAAAAGGCGTCTTACCGCCACCCACATACCCAAAGACAAAAGATGTCCCTTCCATGGTTGCGTGTTCTAAACAAATAACAGCTTTATTAATAAAATTAAAAACATCCGCAAAAAAAGTAATCTTAGATAAAGCAATCGCTAAAAAAATCTGAACTAATAAGCCAATCAGAATCGGCTTAACTCTCACCGCTTTTTTATTTTCTGAAAAAATAAAAGCAATTAAAATAAAAGCCAAAAGACCCAAAAGGCCATGTAAAAAAGAAGGCAAATAAGAAAGATAAGAAGAAAAATAAGAAGAAAAATAAGAAGAAGAAAAATAAGACTGTGAAAGCAACAAAATTAAATCACCCAGAGTAATTAAGGCGGCATCTTAACCAAACATTCCAAGCTTAGCCAGCGGCTTAAGCAGCCAGTTTTTTTAAAGTTTTTTAAATTTTATTTAAACTACAGCCGACTGATGTAACTGGCGATACAGGCCATTTTTTAACATTAATTCACTATGGGTTCCCGATTCTGTAATCCTACCCTGGTCCATGACAATAATTTGATCAGCAGACTCAATCGTTGATAAACGATGGGCAATTAATAAAGTCGTTCGACCTTGTTTTAAATGCTCAATAGCCTCTTTCACAGCTCGTTCAGATTCGTTGTCTAGCGCTGAAGTCGCTTCATCTAAAATTAAAATCGGTGCATCTTTCAAAATAGCCCGAGCAATCGCCAATCTTTGACGCTGACCGCCTGAAAGTTTTAAGCCATTTTCACCAATACGAGTATTTAAACCTTCGGGAAGATTTTCAATAAAATCCCAGGCGTTTGCTGCTTTTGCGGCTGCCATAATTAAATCAGGCGTCGCGCTTTCTAAATTTCCAAAAGCAATGTTATGCAAAATGGTGTCATCAAATAAATGCACATGCTGAGAGACAATAGAAATCTGAGATCTTAATTGTCTTAAAGATAAATTTTTAATATTTTCTTGATCTAAAAAAATATCCCCAGCACTCGGCTGATAAAAACCGGCTAATAAAGACACTAAAGTGGATTTTCCGCTGCCTGACCGCCCGACTAAAGCAATAGTTTGACCTGGAGCAATACTCAAAGAAATATTATTTAGTATTAAACTATTAGAAGGCATGGACGGATAAGCAAAACTTAAATTTTTAACTTCTAAAAATCCCTTCAATTTAATTTTTTTATTTAAATTTAAATTTTCTTGTTCTATTAATTCTACTAACTCTTCTGGCTGGTCTAATAATCCATAAATACTTTCAGCCGCAGCAAGGCCTCTCTGAATAGTTTGATTCACTTTAGTTAAATTTTTAATAGGATTTAAGACCATGACCATGGCTGAGAACATGGCAATAAAACTACCGGGTGTTAAATGATGAATATACCCATGAAAAGCGACATAGATTACTAGCGCTAAAGCGAGAGCCCCAAACATTTGGACTAGGGGTGTATTAATAGAGTAAGTCAGATTTAATTTCATTTCTTGAAGAAAATTAAAATCTAATAATTTCATAAATGATTTTTTTTGATATTCCTGGCCTTCGAAAATTCTGATCTCTCGATAAGCCAAAATACTTTCTTCAGCCGCGTGAGTAATACTCCCCATCCCGCGCTGAATTCTTCGGCTTAATTTTCTAAATCTTTTACTCGCCAAATGAATTAAACCAATCACAAAAGGAAAGACAGCAAAAATTAATAAAGTCAGCTGCCAGCAAGAAATAAACATCACTGAAAATAAGCCAATGACTAAACAGCCCTGTCTAATAATAACGGTCAGGGTATCGTTATTACATTGAGCCACCTGGTCGACATTATAAGTAATCTTGGCCAAGAGCTGGCCTGAGCTGACGTCGTCATAATAACTCGCGGGGAGTTTCATTAATTTATTAAAAATATCTTTTCTAAATAAATAGACCACGCGCTTAGACAACCAGCCCATGGAATAATTAGACACAATGCCAAAAAATCCCCGCGCAAAAAACAAGCCAATAATAATCAAGGGCAAGATATGCAAATAATGACTGTCTTTGGCAATAAAGCCCTGGTCTAAAACGGGTTTAAATAAATAAGCCGCATAAGAATCAATGCCAGAATAAGCGGCATTTCCTAGGGCTGTTATTAAAAATAAAGGCCAGTAAGGCAGAATCTGCTTAATCAAGCGGACATATAAAGCCTTACCAGACAGGGCGCTTTCACTCTGCGAAGCATTGTTTAAATCCATTAATAGCTCACCTGCTTTATTAAAATTAAGAATTTAAAGTCGGCGGTTTTAAATTGACATTGGATTTTTCAGCCGGATAACTCGTTGGTCCTGGAGGGATGATAAAAACAGGCTGAGTTTTTATATTATTTAACCCTGAAGGCGCTACGGGTACTGGCCGCTCTGAAACTTCTTGATGCATGTAATCATTTTCATGGTTTTTCAAAGTAGAGGAACAGCCGCTTAAATTTAAACTTAAAGTAAAAATTAAAGTAAAAATTAAAAATACTAAGCCCCTAAAAATAAAAATAAATTTTTGAATTTTTTTCATAGTCACTTCTTAAAACCCTAAACACGCATATAAAAATAAGGCGCGCATTTTTCATCATTCACGCCCTAGATGCAATTACAAGATTAAATTTACAAGATTAAATTTAAAGCCTTGGCTACTCCAGCGCCATAAGCCGGATCAGCCTTTGAGCAATGAGCTATATGGCGATACTTAATAACTTCAGGGGCGTCCCCTAAAGCACGCGCCGTATTATCAAATAAAACCTGCTGCTGCTCTTGCGAGAGCAATCTAAATAGAGCCCCTGGCTGGGAATAATAATCCTGATCATCTTCTCGATAATCCCAGTGATCCGCAGCGCCCTGAAGCGCTAAAGGTGGCTCTTTAAATTCAGGTTGCTCTTGCCACTCTCCTGCACTATTGGGCTCATAACCAAGCGTTGCTCCATAGTTTCCATCGACTCGCATGGCACCATCTCGATGATAAGCGTGCATTGGGCATCGAGGGGCATTGACTGGAATAGACACATGATTCACGCCCAGTCTATAACGCTGCGCATCGCCGTAAGAAAATAGGCGACCTTGGAGCATTTTATCGGGTGAGAAACCAATACCTGGAATGATATTTCCAGGATTAAACGCGGCTTGCTCTACTTCAGCAAAATAATTTTTTGGATTTTTATTTAATTCTAAGATACCCACTTCTATCAATGGATAATCTTTATGCGGCCAAATTTTAGTCAAATCAAAAGGATGATAAGGGACTGTCTGAGCATCTTGCTCCGGCATAATCTGAACAGACAGTTTCCATTTTGGAAACTCCCCTTTTCTAATAGCATCAAAAAGATCTTTCTGATGGGTCTCTCGAGATTGCCCTATTAATATTTCAGCCTCTGTGTCTGTTAAATTTTTAATGCCCTGCAGGGTCTGAAAATGAAACTTCACCCAATGACGCTCATTCGCATGATTAATAAAACTAAACGTATGGGAGCCAAAACCATGCATATGTCTATAAGACGCTGGAATCCCTCGATCGCTCATTAAAATAGTAATCTGGTGCAGCGCTTCAGGAAGAGAGGTCCAGAAATCCCAGTTATTTTTCGCACTCCGCAAATTAGTCTCAGGGTCTCTTTTCACAGCATGATTTAAGTCAGGAAATTTCAAGGGATCTCTTAAGAAAAAAACAGGAGTGTTATTCCCCACTAAATCCCAGTTACCTTCTTCCGTATAAAATTTAATCGCAAAGCCTCGAATATCACGCTCAGCATCCGCCGCCCCACGCTCCCCTGCGACAGTTGAAAAGCGCATAAATAAATTTGTTTTCTTACCTATTTCAGAAAATATTTTAGCCCGGGTATATTTTGAAATATCATGCGTGACGGTGAATACTCCATAAGCGCCAGAACCCTTGGCATGCATGCGTCGTTCTGGAATCACTTCTCGATCAAAATGCGCGAGCTTTTCTAAAAACCAAACATCTTGCAAAAGCTGAGGCCCTCTCGGTCCTGCAGTCATACTATTTTGGTTGTCTACTACGGGGCAGCCCGCTGAAGTTGTTAGCTTTTTGTTCATATAAAAATTCTACCCCTATTAAAAATATAAAATATAAATTGCACTAAGCCGACACCCCCCGACACGCGCCGACACCTGCCAATATACTGATAACCGGGTGTTTATATTAGTTTTACTTAGTTTTTACCAGCCTGTTTTTAATAGGGTTTTTAAAATGGTTTTTAATAGAGTATTTAAATAGATATTTTCACCCGCTGTTTTAAATAGACTTCGTCACCATAAATTAATAAGATGCCCCACTATTTTACTTAGCCTAAGTTTTGAAGTTTTAATCCATGACTTTAGATTCCCCATTAACTCTAGACTTGCATCTTAAAGGCACCGTCAGGGCTCGAGACCCTTCGGAGACTTTAAAAATCATTCAGCCCTATATTCAAAAAGCGGGGATCACTCGCCTTGCAAATTTAACCCACTTGGATTGCCTGGGGATTCCTGTTTTTACCTGCATTCGTCCACTGTCTAAAAATCTTTCGACGTCTCAAGGCAAAGGAATTACAGACGATTTAGCCAAGTGCAGTGCTTATATGGAAGCCATTGAGCATTTTTTTAGTGAGAATATTCAGGCGGATTTAATTAGCCCCATGGATCAAATTCCAGAGTCTTCAAGAGTTGATTTAGATTTATTATCTAAAGGTTTAATCCACTCAGACCAGGTTAATCCCTATCAAACTTATATTACTCACTGGACTCTCTGCGAAAGTTTATTAGGCGAAAAATCTTTATATTTTCCAACGGAATATTTTTCTTTTAATTTAACCCAGCCCTGCCTTGAAAATAGTTTATTTAAAAAAACGACGACAGGTTTAGCCTCTGGTAATAATTTAATTGAAGCCTCCGTCCATGCGCTTTATGAGTGTGTTGAACGCCATATGAGTTTTTTATTTTCCAAGCTTTCTCATGCTGAAAAAATGGCGCGAATTTTAAATCCCGACAGTATTAATTATCCAGAAGCTCAAGACTTAATTAAAAAATTAAAAAACCATCATATTGATTGCGTGATTTTTGATACTACTCAGAATTTAAACATCCCTACTTTTCATGTGATCATTGCGGATGACAATCCTTTTAGAAAATTAGGTCATTACAGCGGGACGGGAACTCATCTTCATGCTGGAATTGCCTTATGCAGAGCCCTCACAGAAGCGGTGCAATCAAGATTAACTTATATCGCCGGCTCTCGAGATGACATGTTTCCTAAAGACTATAAAACCCAATGGGGGGCGTTAAAATTTTCTGGGACTTATTTATTCAAACTAGACCCTGAAAAAACTTATTTATCCCTTCAAGAGCAATATGATTTTTTATTAAATACTTTAAAAAATCATGCTTTTCATCCCTATAGACATATTCATACCCAAGCGTCTGATTTAATTACGGTCTTAAAAATTATGATTCCAGGAATGGCTCTATGACTTTAAATAATTCAAATAATTCAAATAATTTAAATAATTTTTTTATTTTTACAGGCCCTTCTTTATCCCATGAAGAAGCTAGGAAAATCATGCCTGACGCGCATTATCATGCGCCGATTCAATGCGGTGATGTCATCAAAGCCCTTCGCGCTGGGGCAAAGAAAATTATTATTATTGACGGCTATTTCGAACAAAAAGGCGCGGTCTGGCATAAAGAAATTATTTTCGCCCTATCACAAGGTGTTTTAGTTTATGGTGCCAGCAGCATGGGCGCCCTTCGCGCTGCTGAACTGCATACTTTAGGCATGATCGGCTATGGGAAAATATTTGAACTCTATAAAAATAATGTAATTCTTGATGACGACGAAGTCGCTCTGGTCCATAGCGATACTGAATTTGAGTCCCGTATTACACCCATGGTGAATATTCGAGCGACTTTTGAACGCGCAGTTCAAGAAAATATTGCAAGCCCCCAGCAGGCTGAAATTTTAATTCAACAATTTAAAAATCAGGCTTATTACAACCGCTCTATTTTTAATAACACTGATTTTTTTAATACCCCTGATTTATTAAAATTACAGAGCTGGCTGAAAGAAAATTATGTGGACCAAAAAAAACAAGATGCTCAAAATTTACTTCATCTACTTCAAGCTTTAAAAAATACGAATCTAAAACACACCCCAGAAACTCCAGATTTTATAAATTTTCCAGATTTTACAGGTGGCTTATTTTTTAATCGAATATTTCGAGAAATGATCACCGAGCCTTTTGATTTACCCTATGAATGGCTTTCTATTCAAGAAAAAAATCTCGCAAGATTAAAAACTCAAGATCCCCAAGTTTTATTTTTACTTCAAAGAGTGGCTAAGTGCCTACACCTGGGCCTAGACATTTCTGTTTTTAATCAAGAAAAAGTATTACCCCATCAGGTTTATCACTATCTCTGCCAGCCCGAGTTCATCTCTCACTGCCCTGTTTCCCTAGATTTTATTTATCAAGCTTTGCTTATAGAAAATAAAAACAATAAAAATAATAAAAATTTAATTCAAAAATTAGCGGCTATTTATCAAGCTTTTTTAGGCTTTATGAGCCGAGAAAAATTATCTATTAGCCCCGTATTTATTCAAAAATATGCCGATGAATTTAGGCGCGAGCATGAATTAATTTCTATTGAAAAAACCATGAGCTGGATGCAAGAAAATAATTTAAAAACATCTGAAGAATTTGAAAAATTTATCTGTGTCCTAGCACCCATGCATCATGTGATTGACCTGCATAATGCGCATTCAATCGGCCTTCAAACTCAGCTGACTTGTTATTCTTGGCTAAACAACGCGGAAGAATTAATTAATAATTTAAATAACTTAAAAACAGAGAAATTTAATTCTCACTTGATTTCGAATAATGCTTAAAAATACCGCAGCCTACTAATAAAAATAAACCGACTAAAACACCCAAAATTGAATCAATAAAAAAAGCTCGAGATAGGTGTTTTAATATATATTCTGTCGCCATGTGATCATCAAAAGTCCCTATTTTGGCTAGATAATCTGACAAGCTCCCTGCAACGCCAGAAATTAATTGCCCACAACCAATTAAAAATCCTTGTAAAACAGGAGGGCCATATTCAATCGCTAGAGAATTAGACAGGGGCCCAATCATCATCTCTGAAATACTCATCATGATAAAAGCCAAGAAAATCCAGAGAATGGGAACTTCTCCCTGACTAATAGACAGATAGGTCCCCAGAGCCAGCACAAGATAAGAAAGCCCCATGAGAAAGATGGCAAAAAAAGCACGGGATTGGCTGCTAAAAAAATCATTTAGCTTTTTCATTTTAGTCATGAATAAAATACCCACTAAAATATCGCAGAGGGCATTGAAAGAGCCTAAAAAAGACGAGGGAATTAAAAACCCTAGAAAATCCCTATTGACTAAGCTATCAAAAAAACCAAGCACTAAAGACTGCTCGAGATTATATAAAGCCCAGAAAATAAGCGTCGCAAGAATAATCACAATGAACCAATTTAATTTTCGACGCTCGCGAGACTCCAAACCAAAATTTTTAAAAAACCCTAAAAATAATAAAAATCCGAATGTTAAAACCGTTAACACAATGACTAAAATATTAGACAGTGCTTCTCGCTTTAAAATAAATTCTAAAATTAAAACAGCAAAGAAACTCATGAGAATTAATAAAGCGCAGGATTTCAAATCAATATTTTTATACTTTCCGAGCGTCATAGATTGCAAGGCAGACTGGGAATTCGAAAGAAAAGAAATAAAGGGAAAAGCCAGGGTATAAATCAGGCCACTCACCAGGGCACAAAAACCTGCTATTAAAAATAAAATTGCAAAATGTTGAATCCCGATCGATCCAAAAATAATACCGCCTATAAAAACACCCACGTTGACACTGAGATAAAGCAAAATATATCCCAATGTTAAAGACTGTTTTTGCTGAGGCGCTCTGGCATGGCCAATCACGACCATAGCGTTGGGGAAGAAAAGCCCCATCCCCACGTCCATTAGCGCACAGGCTAAGTAGAGCGTGGACTCAAAGCAAAAACACAAATAAGCCGAGCAAAGTAGTACAGATCCAATCCAGACACACTCTCGATGCCCTAAGCGCCCCCCTAAAAATCCACCAAAAATAGAGGCTGTGAAAAACCAGCTCACATAAGTGTTATATAAAGAAAAAGTGAGTTCATGTGAAAAGTGAAATTGATGAATTAGTAGCAAAGAAAAGCTGGAATAAATTAAGCCAAAACCAAAGGACATGAAGATCAAAACGCTGCTCATTATCCAGAGCGTTTGAGAGTAATTTAAATAGCGCTTCATCGAGTCACTTTAATTATTATAAAAATTTATAACGACGGTCGGGCATTGTACTTTTCCACTTGGAAAACACAAAAGAATTTTTTACAAAAAATTTTTTAAATTCTAATCCCCGACTAATCTTCAACGCGCTGAATATCTGCGCCCAGTTTAATAAATTTTTCTTCTAGATTGGCATAGCCTCGATCCATATGAGACACCCCTTCCATATGAGTTTCCCCTTCGGCCACTAATCCTGCCAAAACAAGACAGGCCGAAGCTCTCAAATCAGAGGCTAGAACCGGCGCTCCAGATAATTTAATCACCCCATGACAGGCCAAAGATCGCCCCGTAATTTGAATATCAGCCCCCAAACGGACTAACTCTGGAACATGCATAAATCGATTTTCAAAAATAGTCTCAGTGACTTTAGCCATGCCTTTAGCAATAGAATTCAAAGCTACAAATTGCGCTTGCATATCCGTTGCAAAGCCAGGATAAGGTGCAGTTTCAATATCCACTGCTTTTAATTCTTTACCACGCATATCCAAAGAAATACTGTTCTCTGTTGTCTCTATTTTGGCGCCTGCTTTTTTTAATTTAACCAAGGTAGCCTTCATACATTCTGGCGCAATATTGTGAAGCTTCACTTTTCCTTGGGTCATCGCAGCAGCGACTAAATAAGTCCCTGCTTCAATGCGATCACTCATGACGCGATAACGAGTCCCATGAAGCGCCTCAACTCCTGTAATACTAATTTTTGAAGTCCCAGCGCCTGTAATCTTGGCACCCATTTGATTTAAAAAATTAGCGAGATCTACTACTTCAGGCTCACGAGCCGCATTTTTAATTACAGTAACCCCTTCAGCCAAAGTCGCGGCCATCATAATATTTTCAGTCGCTGTTACGCTGACTAATCTCATAGGCACCTTGGCGCCTTTTAATCTCGCTCCAGGAGCAAGATGGGCATGAACAAACCCTTCGTGAACATCAATCTCAGCACCCATGGCTTTTAATCCAGCCAAATGAATATCAATCGGCCGTGGGCCAATATTACATCCACCGGGTAGCGCAACTCTGGCATCTCCAAATCTTGAAACTAAAGGACCCAAAACAACAATGGATGCTCGCATCGCTTTGACTAAATCATAGGGAACGGTGAGCTGGTTAACTTTAGAAGCGTCTAACTTAATCACATCATGATCACAGAGTGTTACTTCAACGCCCAGCTCTCCCAATAATTCCAACATCACTGTCACATCATGAAGATGGGGGATATTTTCCAGCTCCACAGGCTCTTTAGTTAACAAAGCCGCAGCTAATAATTTTAAAGCAGAATTTTTTGCACCACTGATTTCTACTTCGCCGACCAATGGCCGACCCCCTCTAATAATTAAACGCCCGCCCATGGATCTTCCTGATGTATTGTCATAATTAAACGCCTTAAAAAACAGCGCGGGATTTTAGTCAATCAAGCCTGAAACTCAATAAAAAACTCAGTCAAAAATTTAATAAAAAAATAAAAATAAAAATAAAAATAGCCCAGTCGCATCTTGGCTTGCATTTTTTTATAATACCCCGCTTTTATTTTTTAATAAGCGCTTAATAAGCTCTAAAAAAGGCCCTCAAAATTTCATGACAGACTCTCACAAAATCTCCAACCCAACTTCTCACCAAATTTCTCACCAAATTTCTCACTCAACTCAAAATACTCAGAGCTATTCCCACGCTTCAATTCCCATGCGGACCATTGGCCCGCTTAAATTATCGGGCGATATTCAAGAAGATAATATTTTTGTTCCCCTCGCAACTTATGAAACTCCTTTGTGGGCCTCAACCGAACGAGGTGCGAAACTTTCCAGGCTGTCTGAATCAGGAATTCAAGTGACTTTGTTATCTGACTGCATGACTAGATCTATTATTTTAGAAGCCCAGTCCGCTCAAGAAGCGAGAGATATCACCCATCGGATCACTCATGATTTATTTAATTTATTAAAAAATACGGTCAGAGAAAGCAGTCAACATGCGTGTTTAATTAATATTCAGCCTGAAATCTTAGGAAAATTAATTTACTTAAGATTAGTTTTTACCACTGGAGAAGCCTCTGGGCATAATATGTCCACTAAAGCGTCTGATTTTATTATTCAAAAATTACTTTCTACTTTTCCATCGCTTTCTTATATTTCTATTTCTGGAAATATTTGCTGCGATAAAAAAACATCCGCTATTAACGCTCTATTAGGCCGAGGAAAATCAGTCATTGCAGAGTTAACTATTTCGCCAGAACTCTGCCAAAAACATTTAAAAACCACGCCAGAAAAATTAGTTAATTTAAATATCAAGAAAAATCTTCTGGGTAGCCTCTTAGCTGGCAGCTTAAGATCTGCCAACGCCCACTATGCCAATATCTTACTCGCAGCTTATTTAGCAACAGGTCAAGATGCAGCGAATATTGTCGAAGGCTCCCAAGGGGTGACCCATCTAGAAATATTACCTAATCAAGATTTATATTTTTCAGTCAAGTTACCCAATTTAATTATCGGCACCCATGGCAATGGCAAGCACTTAGATTTTGTCCAAGAGAATTTAAAAATTTTAGGCTGCCAGACACCCCCCAATTCCAGCAACCCTTCTTATAATTCTCAGCGCTTAGCCATGATTATTTCTGCGACGGTTTTATGCTGTGAATTATCTTTACTAGCCGCTCAGACCAATCCTGGAGAGCTCATGAGATCGCATTTATTACTAGAGCGCCAAGCGGTAAAAAATTTAAATAATCTAAAAAATAATAATAAAAATAGGGAAGCTTCTGAATGACCGCTATAAAATTTGGCATTGATCGGGCCTGTTTTTATAGCCCCGCTTATTATCTGGACCTTACTACTTTGGCCGCCGCCCGTGGCGTTGAAAAAGATAAATATTTAATTGGCCTCGGCCAAGCTGAAATGGCTGTGATTCCTCCTGACGAAGGCATTGTGACTATGGCCGCTTCAGCCGCTTCGAAATTATTAGAACATGAAGACAAATCTAAAATTCGCACTTTGCTCTTAGCGACAGAAAGTGGGGTGGATCATTCGAAATCAGCCGGTGTTTATGTCCATAGACTCTTAGAATTACCACCCAACACGCGAACTATTGAATTAAAACAAGCCTGCTACGCAGGCACGGGCGCTTTGCAATTAGCCCTGGGTTATTTACACCAAAACCCTGACGAAAAAGTTTTATTAATTACTTCAGATATTGCTCGCTATGGCTTAAACACCCCAGGCGAATCTTCTCAAGGCGGCGGCGCTGTGGCGATGCTTTTATCCGCCAATCCTCGATTAATCAGCATTGAATCGGGGTCGGGTTTATTCACCGAAGACATCATGGACTTTTGGCGGCCTAATTATCGCGAAGAAGCTTTAGTCGAAGGAAAAATTTCTTGCGAACAATATCTCAAAGCCCTTAAAGAATCTTTTCAAGATTATTCTCAAAGAACACGCAGAGTTTTCTCAGACCATCAGCATTTTTTATACCATATTCCTTTTCCTAGATTGGCTGAGAAAGCACATCAAAAATTATCTTTAATTTGCGAGCACACCAAACCTTCGAGCGAAGAGACTAACAAGCTTCTTAACCCCTCTTTGATTTACTCTAAGAAAATTGGCAATTGCTACACCGGGTCTTTATACCTGGGCTTAATTTCTTTATTAGAAAATCATCCAGATAATTTATCCAATCAACGCATTGGTTTTTACAGCTATGGCTCTGGCTGTGTGGCTGAATTTTTCAGCGGTATTATTCAAAAAGATTACCAAGATCATTTATTTAAAAATTACCATCAAGATTTATTAGCTGAGCGCGTTTTATTAGATATAAAACAATATGAAAATTTTTACTCTTATTTATTAAACAAAGAAGGCCAATTACAGACTCTTCCAGAGCATACTCGGGGAAATTACCGTTTAAGCAAAATAGAAAATCACCAGCAGATTTATATTAAAAAAACACCTATTCCTCTCGCTCTACTTTCTAAAAAAACCAACCCTGATTTTCTAAGCCGCTCTATCACGGCCAGAGCGCCTGGAAAATTAATTATTTCTGGAGAGCATTCCGTCGTTATGGGCGCGCCCGCCTTAGCCATTGCCGTAAATAAATATACGCGGACCAGGATCACTCAGGCGCTTAGTCAAAATAATACTCAAAGTAATTCCCAAAATAACACTCAAAATAATTCCATTTTATTTAACCTATTAAATATTCAGCATCGAGATAGTTTATCTCGAGAAAATTTGCGATCTTTAAAATCCAGAATTAAAGCCGGCTATCAAAGTTTTTTAAAAGGCGAAAAATCCATTCGTGAGGTCTTAGAAAAACCATTTGAGCTATTACAGTACACCGCTAGCAATGTCTTAGAAAAATTAGGGGGCTCGACAGAATCCGACATGGGTTTTGAAATTCACAGCGAATCTGAAATCCCCATCGGCTGCGGCATGGGCTCTTCTGCAGCCAGCATTGTGAGCTTAAATTACGCCCTCTCGCAGTTTTTCAAAAATCCTCTTAAAAATAATACCCCCATTAATCATTCGCACTATTTCGAATGGAGTCTGGACGCCGAAAATATCCAACATGGCAAATCTTCAGGCATTGACGTCCAGATGGCTTTAAATGGCGGCATGGCGCTTTATCATCAGGGAGTTTTCAATAAACTTTCTTATAGCTTTCCTTGGCCGATTTTAATTATTAATACAGGCCCATCCGCTTCTTCAACCGGCGAGTGCGTGACTCATACCCAAGCTATTTTTAAAAAAAATCCAGAATTACTGCAAGAATTTTCACAAATCACCCAAAAAATTCAGCAAGCTATTCAAGACAAAAATCACGCCGATTTTTTAAAATTAATAAAAAATAATCATCAATTATTAATTCAATTAAATATTGTCCCAGAAAAAATAAAAAATTTAATATTAAAAATAGAACAAGCCGGCGGCGCGGCGAAAATCTGCGGGGCGGGGTCTTTAATTGGCGATTCTGCCGGGATTATTTTTATTACTGGTTTAACTTTAATTCAGGCCCAGCAACTCCAGTTAAATTATCCCATCGAACAATTAACCATGTCCGAACAAGGTGTAGAGATCTGTGCCTAATAATAATTTTATTATAAAAACATCAGCCCCTGGGACCTTAATGCTCTTTGGCGAACATGCCGTATTACATCATTACCCGGCTTTATGTCTTGCCATTAATCAGCGATTAAATTTAACTTTAAGCCCCCGCCAAGATAACTTTTTAAATATAAAATCTAATTTAGGCGAGTGCTTTTTTAATCTTTCTCTTTTACAAGATTTTAATACTCACGCCCACGCTTTTAATTATTTACTCACTGCTTTTAAAAATTATCAAAAAAATTATCCAGAATTTTTTAAAACAGGTTTTGATATTTTTATTCAATCTGACTTTTCTAGCCAAATCGGCTTTGGGTCTTCCAGTGCTTTAATTATTTGCATCATTAGCGCCCTGGAGATTTATTTAAACCCAACACAGCCCATTAATTTCAAGCAAATCTTTCACCAATCCAAAAAATTATTACTAGAAATCCAAGGCCAAGGCTCAGGAACAGACTTAGCGACAGCACTTTATGGTGGCATTGTTTTTTACCAATCCGACCCTTTAATTATAAAAAAATTAGAGATAACAAATTTAATTAATTTAATAAATCCAAAAAATTTATTCACAGCGATTTATTCAGGCAAAAAAACCCCCACCAGTACAGTGATTAGATTTATCCAAGAGGCTTATCAAAAAAATCCAGATTTATATAAAACTTATTTTCAAAAAATTCATGAGATTACTTTAAAAGCCAAGCAGGCGATTTTAAATAATAATTTAAATCTCTTGGGCGCCCTGATGAACACCCAGCATATGCTCATGGAATCCATGAATCTTTCCACACCTGCAATTCAGACTTTGATTCATGCGTGTCAGTCCGAGCAATTACTAGGCGCTAAAATTTCAGGCTCAGGACTTGGCGACTGTATTATTACTTTAGGGCCATTAAAACCTAAAACTTTCCCCCAAAACCCCGCTCAAAAAGCCATGGGGATCTTACAAATTCCTATTGAAATATCAGAGCTTGGTTTAAGTTATGAACTAGTAAAAAATTAATAATTAAAAATAATTAAAAATAATTAAGAAAGATTAAAAAATATGTTTTCTCTCATTATTCCAGATTCACTTTCAGCTAATTCCATTCAAAATATTCTTGAAAAAAAATCAGCACAAGCTTTTGCACCCAGCAATATTGCCCTGATTAAATACTGGGGCAAGCGTGATGAGTTTTTAAATTTACCCCTAACAGACAGTCTTTCGATCTCTTTAGATTTGTTAAATTTAGGTACTCAAACAGAAATTAATATTGCTCATAAAGATCAAAAACCAGATTCTTTAAGCTTAAATAATCAAGAATTAAATCTCTCCAGCCCCTTTGCACAAAGATTATTTAATTTTTTAAAGCCCTTTAGATTTAATTTATTTAGCTTTCAAATTAAAACTTATAACACCGTCCCCACTGCTGCGGGTTTAGCTTCTTCAGCCTCTGGCTATGCGGCCCTAGTGAAAGCTTTAGATTTATTATTTGATTTTAATTTAAACACCAGAGATTTAAGTATTTTGGCCAGACTAGGCTCAGGCTCTGCCGCAAGATCTATAGAAACCGGCTTTGTGCATTGGCATGCAGGAATTTTAAATAATGGCATGGATTCCTATGCTGAAAAAATCGCGGACCCGTGGCCTGAATTAGCCATCCATGTTTTATTAATTAACTCAGAAGAAAAAAAAATCAGCTCCCGCGAGGCCATGAAAATTACCAAAGAGACTTCCAAAATTTATAAAACTTGGCCTGAGAGTAATCAAAAAGATTTACATAAAATTTTAACCGCTATTCATACTCAAGATTTTAAATTATTAGGGGACATATCAGAACAAAATGCTTTATTGATGCATGAAACTATGGCGGATTCTCAACCCTCAATTTGTTTTAGTACCCCAGAGACTTTGAGATTACGAGAGCAAATCTGGAAATTAAGATCAGAAGGCTTAAATATTTATTTTACTCAAGATGCTGGGCCTAATTTAAAACTAATCTATGAAAAAAAAGATCTAGATTTGTTAAAAAATATTTTTAAAGCTTATTGGCTTTAGATTAATAAATTTAAAACTCACAATCCCCGCGGAGGCGGGGATCTATATTTAAAATTTTCTCCTAAAGATTAATTTACCCTAAAGATTAATTTACATCGAAGGACTTCCAAAAACTTCCTCAAGTTTTTTCTGTGCAATCCCTGCCAAAGGAATACCCAAACCTAATCGTGTCATGATAAAAGCAGCTCGAGCATTTGCACCACTCATCAAGCTTTTCACACCTTCTCTTCGCGCAATACCTAGAACAGCTGAAACCGTATTTCTTTCTGGAAAAAGATCGGGATTAATTTTAGCGACCTGGAGCCTATTTTTAGCAACCGCCAATGGCTGTGTTAAATAAGAGCCAAAACCATACCCAGCAACCCCGGAAAAAATACTAGCAGCAGGGCCTGCATAGCCCAGCGCTTCCAGTTCTTTTTTCAGATGCATATAAACAGGAACACTTAATGCATGACAAGTTCCAAAAGATAGAACTTGCGGCCAAAGCCCTTTATAAAATCCTGCAATACCACCCATGGCATAGATGCGCCTAACAGCCTGACTTAAAGTTAACTTTTCAAATTCTTGATTAAATCCTTTGGCTTGCTGGCATTCGCTTACCACCGAACTTGGAACAAAAAATAAAGAAGCAGCAAGTTGCCCCATGTAACCACTGACAAAATTACTTGCAAATAAAGCCCGATCTTGGCCGATTTTTTCACTAGCCCATGTTTCTACGGAAGATCCTTTATAAGCATTTTGCGTCCCAAACAAGCCCATAAAAAATAAGCCTGTACCAAAAGGTCCAGCGCTTAATACAGCAGGTAATCCACGAAATAGTCCTTTAGGCCCATCTTGGCGATAGATGGTACGCAAGCCATCAAAGACGCCCTTATATTGAACGCCCGTTGGATTAGCCCCTTGAATCATTGCCTGTGTTTGAACCCGGTAAAAAGGCTGAGCAATGACATCACATACAGCACCCATCGCTGCGCCAGTTCCAGCTATTTTTCCGCTGGTCGTAGCGACTTCTTTCACCCAACTTGGAATTAATGGCTTTTTTTCTGGGCTTGGATGATCTTCGCCTGGATGGCCAGAATGGGGCATTGAGACACTTGCTGCAAAACTCGACATGTTAAAACTCCTCCTAAGATTTTAAATAAGTGCTTATTAAAAAGCGGCGGAATCGTAACAATCTGATATTTCAAAAAACAACGTGGTCACAATAAATTATTAAAAAAATTATTAAAAATTACATAAAATTTTTAGATTCCCAATGTTAAAGTTGCCGGCTTGAAAAATAGTGGATGAGAGAAGTCACTCAATTATGTCCGGAATGATCCCCCAAATTTTAAAAACTAGAAAATCTTTCAACTTCATGGCTTCCAGCCTGCTTGCTTATTATTTCAGTACAAAATGGCTACACACTGAATCTAAAAAAGAACGTCTCGCTCTGCGCTTAATTCGTGAGGCTTCAAAAGACTTAGGACTGGAGTTTGAATCAAAAAGCAGCGGCTGGATTATGCTCATTACAGACCCAAAAACATCTCAGACAAAATACATCTACGGCTATAGTTTTGGCTTAAATCCTCAATCAGTGGCCATGATTTGTGATGATAAACCTGCCTTAAGTGAAGTTTTAGAAACAAAAAAAATACCACACATAAAGCACAGAATTTTTCTACATCCAGGTTTATCCAACTGGTCTACTAGCTCGGGAATGTTTAGCGATTTATTTTCTTATGCAGAAGCTCATCAATGGGATCTTGTTCTAAAACCTAAAGATGGCTCGGGTGGCCAACATGTTTTTCGTTGTAAAAATAAACGAGAGCTGGAAGCCGCTGCATTAACCATACTTTCGCATGGCTATACATTGGCCGCCTCTCCCTATAAAAAAATAGAAGCAGAATATCGAGTGATTATCCTGGATGGAAAATCACGTCTTATTTTTAGAAAAGACCGCCCTAGCCTCTTAGGTGATGGCTCTAAAACATTACGAGAATTATTACTAGAAGATTTTAAAAAAGATCCATTAAGTAAATTAGATTTTCTTATTAGATCTACAAATAATTTAAAAGAAATTGATTTAAATAAAGTTCCTGAAAATGGGGCCTTAACTCCTATTATTTGGAAGCATAATCTCGCAGGCGGCGCCTTAGCTTCTATAAAAATTGATCCACTTATTGAAGAAAAATTAAATTTATTAGCAATCGAAGCGGTAACCGCACTTGGTGCCGTTTTGTTTCTGTGGATATTGTTAGATTAGAGCCATCTCCAGGCGTTTATTTATATAAGATCATGGAAATCAACAGTGGAATCATGATGGAAAAGATGCCTAGTTTTATAGAAAACGGCGAACAATTAGCGAAAGAAATTTATAGAGATGCCATTCTGGCCATGTTTGAAAAAAATCCTGCCAAAAGACCTGAAAAAAGAACGAAACCATCTGAATCACTCCTGTTCTTGCCAGGTCCAGCTAAACCTTCAAACACACTAGAGAAAACACCCTAATCTTGCTTATTAGCCCACCACTTTTTGCACAATCTCTTCCATCTGATCAATCATCTTAGAAAACCCATAATGCTCAATAATCCAGGGCCTTAATTTTTGAGCCTCTTGGGAAAAATAATTTAAATTATTAATTAATAAAATAAGCTGGGAAACCATATTTTCCAGGTCATTTATTGGACTTAATTTATAACTCTGTCTTTCACTCTCTGGCCTTTGCGACAGCTCGCTTAAATCACAAATATCCGTCACAACAACAGGCAAGCTCATCATTAAATATTGACTTAAAGCCTGAGGGCTAGATTCCCCTTGATCTGAGGTTAAAACACCAATATCAAACATTGCCATATATTCAGCTGGGTTATTCACATGGCCTGTTATAAACACACTATCTGACAGATTTTTTTCTAAAATAATTTTTTCAAGCTCAGCGCGACAAGGCCCATCCCCAACCATTAAAAATTTTATATTTGTTTTTATATTCCCAGATTGAACAGAATCTTTAAGGGCCGCAGCTAGTTCTAAGAAAAAATCCATTCGCTTCATGCGTCTTAGAAATCCAACAATGCCAATCACAATAGCATCTTCGGGGATATTAAATTTTTTCTTTAAAGACTCTCTCAGAACCGCTTTATTAAAATTTTCTGGATTAAATTCCAGCTCACTGGGCCTTGTAGAAACCGCGGTAATTTTTTCTGGATCAATACTTTGATTTTTAATCATTCCTATACGCGTATTTTCTGAAGTTGTGACTATGTGATCTGCCAGACGATTAATAAAACTTGTTTTCTTAATGGCATAACTTAAATGCCGAGTGCGAATAAATTTAATTTTTGAAAATTTAGCCGCTAAGCCACCCACCCAAGTGTCTTTACTACTGTGAGTATTAATAATATTAATTTTATTTTGTTTAATAATTTTAATTAAACCAAAAAAAGTTTTTAAATCTAAATTTCCTCGAAACCCCAAAGCAAAAACGGGAAAGCCTAATTCTTGAGCTCTTTTATAAATAGGCGTATGGGCCGCTGCAGCTAGACCAACCCAGAAACCACGATCTTGCATTCCCTGCATTTCTGAAAGAATTCTAATCTCTTGCCCACCCCAGCCACCGGACCATTCTGTATGTAAAATTTTAATAGCATTTTTCATAAATCCATTAGCTCCAAAATAAAAAGCAGGGTTTAAATCCTGCTTTTTGATAAAAAAATAAAATTAAAAATTATTAAATTAATAATTAAAACGGAATATCGTCATCTTCAAACTTTGGATATTCCATGGCCGGCATGGGCGAGCTCATATTTGAATTATTTAAAACAGGCTGCCCCATGGAAGAACTAGCAGAAGCTTGAGCCGCTGGTTTTTTAGCGGCATAACTATTATTTCCAGTATTCCCAGACTCTTCGCCTGCTGAACCTCCAGCACCACCTTGACCACCAATTAATTGCATTTCACTGGCGACAATCTCTGTGGTGTATCTTTCTTGGCCTGCTTGATCCGTCCACTTATTAGTTCTTAAACGCCCTTCGACATAGACCATGCGACCTTTTTTTAAATACTCTCCAGCAATTTCTGCCAAACGCCCAAAGACAACCACACGATGCCACTCGGTAGACTCTACGAATTCACCCGTTTGCTTATCTTTATAGCCATCATTAGTTGCCAGTCTTAAATTACCAATGGCTGAGCCACTGGGCATATATCTAATCTCAGGGTCTGCGCCTAAGCGACCCAGAACAATAACTTTATTGACAGTACCTTTGGACATGTTTTTCTCCAGTAATTAATAAAAAAATAAAAATCTATTCAAAACTATTTTTAGAAAGCAGCGCAGAATAACTAAAAAGTTTCTCATCTTCAAAACGATCAGTGTCTATTTTTAAATACACGTGATCAAACCCAGAATCCAATCCAGAATCCATATAAACATGCACCACCCCTGGAATATGCTTTAAAAAATGCTGCGCTTTTTTTAAATCTTCAGGGTTAGTTATTTTATTAATTTTTAAAATTCGAGTCGCTAAATAACTAGGCCTAGGCATAGCAATAATTAAAACCAGCCAGACCAGACAAATCACAAAACTGGCAATAAAAACTAAGCCCAAAGACGTGCTAGATAAATAACCCCCCAAAGCCCCGCCTGCAAAAATTCCTAAAAATTGCGAGGAGGCATAAACACCCATCGCCGTTCCGCGCACTGTCGGCTTGGCAATCTTCGAGACTAGGGAGGGCATGATGGCTTCCAGTAAAGTAAAGGCGAAGAAAAATAAAACCAAAGCCGTTGCAATACCCAAAATAGAATCATAAAAATACGCAAAATGAATAAACACCAGCTCAACTAAAATTAAAATTAAAGCAGACACAGCCATTAATAATTTTAATATTCGTCTTTTTTCACCCAAAATAATTAAGGGTATCACGAGAGAAAAAGCAATAATTAATACGGGTAGATACATCATCCATTGGTGATTCAAACCCAAGCCTAATTTTTTAAATAATAAAATAGGCAAGACTAAAAAAGTGCTTGTTAATACGCCATGCAAAATAAAAACGCTGAGATTTAAAATCCAGAGAGATTTAGATTTAAAAATAATTTTCAAATCTAAATAATTAAATTCCTGATCTTTATGAAAAATAGATCTAACACTGGGAATCCCAAACCATAAAATTAATAAGCCTATGAGAGACAAAAAAGCCGTGAGATAAAAAATGCCTGACAGGCCAATAAATTTACCCAAAATAGGCCCGATGATCATAGACAGCATAAAAGTCAGACCAATGGTCATGCCGATCATGGACATGGCTTTAAATCTCACCTCATCGCGCGTGCTATCAGCTAATAGAGCCATCAAACTACTTCCAACAGCGCCTAAACCTTGCAAGCTTCGACCTAAAATAACACCCAAAATAGAATGAGAGAAACCCGCTAATAAAGACCCCAGGAAAAATAAAATCAAACCAATAGTAATAATTTTTTTACGCCCAAAATAATCAGACAATAAACCCATGGGTGCCTGCATAATTCCTGCCATTAAGCCATAAACCCCCAAAGCCAAGCCCATTAAAAACGGCGTCGAACCTGACAGCTTATCGGCATAAAGAGAAAAAATGGGCAAAATAATAAATAAGCCCAGCATTCTAAAAGCAAAAATTCTAGAGATATTTATCGCTATTTTTTTCTCTATCTTGCTTAGCTTTAATCCCTGATTTTCCGTGATTTGATCAGCTAAATTATTGGCTAAATTATTAGAAAGAGTGTCAGGCATAGATGGGCTCGCTTCGGCAAAAAAGGGCTGTATGATACACGACCCCCAAAGCTATAGAAACCATAAAAATACAGGATTAATACTCAAAATGGATCAAATTATTGTTCGGGGTGCGCGCACTCATAATTTAAAAAATATGGATGTGACACTTCCTAGAAATCAATTAATTGTCATTACGGGTTTATCCGGTTCTGGAAAATCTTCTCTCGCTTTTGACACCCTCTATGCTGAAGGTCAGCGCCGCTATGTCGAGTCTCTTTCAGCTTACGCTCGCCAATTTTTGTCTTTGATGGAAAAGCCTGATGTAGATCATATAGAGGGTCTGTCTCCAGCAATTTCTATTGAACAAAAATCGACCTCTCATAATCCCAGATCAACCGTTGGGACTATTACAGAAATCTATGATTATTTAAGATTATTATTTGCTCGCATTGGAACCCCCCACTGTCCTACTCACCAGACCCCCCTTCAGGCTCAGACTATTCCAGAAATGGTTGATCGAATTCTTGCGCTACCCCCAGAAACAAAAATTACGATTTTGGCCCCCATGGTCCAGTCCAAAAAAGGCGAGCATGTCCAGCTCATGCAAAATTTATTATCCCAGGGCTATATTCGGGCGAGAATCAACGGCGAAATCTATGAGCTAGACCAGCCGCCTAAATTAGATTTACAGAAAAAACATAATATAGAAGTCGTTATTGACCGATTAAAAATCAAACCAGAGCTGGAAAAATCCAGACTTCATGAGTCTCTAGAAACCGCTTTGAATTTATCTCAGGGTTTAGTCCATGTTGATTTAGTATTTCCAGAAGAAAATCTAGAAAATAATATTAAAAATAATTTAGAAAACCCGCTGATTTTTTCAGCCAATTATGCCTGCCATCTCTGTGGATACTCTCTGGAAGAGCTGGAGCCCAGACTGTTTTCTTTTAATAGCCCTCATGGTGCCTGCGCTCAGTGTGATGGCTTGGGCATGGAAGAAATCTTTGATCCTAAGAAAATTATTCATGAGCCTGATTTGTCTTTATCTCAGGGGGCTATTAGGGGCTGGAATAAAACTAATTTATTTTATTATTACCAGCTGGTTTCTCTTTCTGAACATTATGGCTTTGCCTTAGAAACCCCTTATAAAAACCTCCCTGAAGAAATTAAAAATATTTTATTATTCGGCTCAAAAAATCAAAAAATCAAAATAAAATTTACTAATTTGCAGGGCCAAATTTTCGAAAGCGAAAAAATATTCGAAGGCGTGATCCCCTATATTCAGAAAAAATATAAAGACGCTGACTCTTCCAGTATTAAAGAAGAGCTGAGCAAGTTTTTAACAAAACTACCTTGCTCCAGCTGCCACGGTAAAAGATTAAAATCTGGCGCCTGTGCCGTTTTAATTAATCAAGAAAATCTCCCTGATTTAACAGAGCTCCCTATTGCTAAAAGCTTTGAATTTTTTAAAACCTTAGGAGACAAATTAAGCGGCCAAAAAGCCAAAATCGCCGATAAAATTTTAAAAGAAATTCAGGATCGCCTAGGATTTTTAATCAATGTAGGACTGGATTATTTAACCCTCGCTCGTAAAGCAGAAACCCTATCGGGCGGCGAGGCCCAAAGGATTAGACTCGCCAGTCAAATTGGTGCGGGCCTAGTAGGTGTCATGTATGTTTTAGACGAACCCTCTATTGGCCTTCATCAAAGAGATAATGAGCGATTATTAAAAACCTTGTATCACTTAAGAGATCTGGGTAACACGGTCATTGTCGTTGAGCATGACGAAGAAACTATTCGAGCCGCTGATCATGTCCTAGACATTGGACCTGGCGCTGGTGTTCACGGTGGGGAAATTATTGCCCAAGGCACGCCTCAAGATATTGAAAACAATCCAAACTCTTTAACAGGCCAGTACTTAAAAAAAATCAGAAAAATAGAGATCCCCAAAAAACGCCATATTTTTAATCCCGTGGCCATGATTAGCTTAAAAGGCGCGACGGGAAATAATTTAAAAAATGTTGATTTAGAAATACCCATTGGCTTAATGACCTGTATTACCGGCGTTTCTGGCTCTGGAAAATCGACTTTAATTAATGACACCCTGTATCCCATCGCTGCGACCCAGCTCAATGGCGCAAGCACCCTGACGCCAGCGCCCTATGAAAGCATCAAGGGTTTAGAGCTCTTAGATAAAGTCGTGGATATCGACCAAAGCCCAATTGGCCGAACACCAAGATCTAACCCGGCCACTTATGTCGGTTTGTTTTCAGATATCCGAGATTTATTTTCTAATACTGAAGAAGCCAGAATCAGAGGCTATAAACCTGGAAGATTTAGTTTCAATGTTAAAGGCGGGCGCTGTGAAGCCTGTGAAGGCGATGGCGTCATTAAAGTCGAAATGCATTTTCTCCCCGATGTCTATGTCTTATGCGACAGCTGCAAAGGCCAGAGATACAGCCGAGAGACCCTGGAGATCAAATTTAAAAATAAAAACATTCATGAAGTCTTAGAAATGACCATCGAAGAAGCTGTTATATTTTTCGAAAATATTCCTAGCGTTTTAAGAAAAGTCCAGACTTTAGTCAGAGTGGGCTTGTCTTATATTAAATTAGGCCAGCGTGCGACGACTTTGTCTGGGGGTGAAGCTCAGCGGGTAAAATTATCTAAAGAGCTTGCCAGAAGAGATACAGGCAGTACTTTATATATCTTAGACGAACCCACGACTGGCCTGCATTTTGAAGATGTAAGACAGCTACTAGAAGTCCTTCATGATCTTCGAGACAAGGGCAATACCCTGGTAATCATTGAGCATAATTTAGACGTCGTAAAAACCGCTGATCATGTGATAGACCTCGGCCCTGAAGGGGGGATCAATGGCGGTCAAATTATTGCAAAAGGCTCTCCAGAAAAAATTGCAGAAAATCCTAGTTCTATTACGGGGAGGTTTTTAAAAACCTTGCTATAGCACCAAATTAAAAAGATCTGTAAAATCGCGCGCTGTTTAATTCGGGAGTGTTTTACAATGTTTGATCTTTTAATAAGAGGCCTAGCAAAAGCTGGACTCTCAACTGGACTCTCAACTGGACTCTCAACTGGACTCTCAACTGGACTCTCAACTGGACTCTCAACTGGACTCTCAACTGGGCACTCTTCTCGCGTTTTATCCACACTGGTTCTTCCACTGCGAGTTCAAAATAGTATTTCTTTTTCAACACCAGAGAACACTTTTGATGTTCCACCAGGTTATTTGGCACTTACCTTGGCCTCTTCGAAGCAGCCTATTTTAGGTGCTGCTCATCCACTGATAGAAGATCCAGAAAGCCCTCACTATCAACGAGAGTCCATCATCTTGGGGTTTCATAGCTTATCTACAGGAATCACGGCTTTAGCTTCATTGGACATGAACTCATTTCTTCAAGCTTTTTCTTTAGTGCCCACTTTATTAAAAATGATCGAAGGAACGCCAAGAGAGAAAGATAAGCTAACAAGCGCGGAACCCTCCCTGAGTCTTTTCATTAGCCTCACGCCTAGAGCTTATCTTGATCGAGCCAACACAGAAGCGGTTACCCCATCTACAGCTTGGCAGGTAAGAAAAAAATTAGAATCCCAAGTGGAATCACAGGTTTTATTAGGCAAGCTCGCTGTATTAAATTTGCCGCCTAGCCGATCTTTAACATTAGATTCACTCACAGGTCGATGCTATGTCAGACAAAGAGAGACCCTGTCAGATCATGACAGACCCGGTTCTCTTGAAAATCTCAACGCAAGACACTTCGCAAAAGCTGTTTTAAAAAAATGCGAAGAAAAAGCAGCAGAACCAAAAAACCTCTGGTTTCAAACTGATTCTGATTTGCTTAAAACTACCCCCATTTTCAGAGTCAATGAATTCTTAAGACATTATCAGCTTGGCTCTGATTTAGAATCATTAGAATCAGAAGGAAGCCCGAGTGCCAGGTAATTTTCATGGCTAATCACTGTTTTTCCTAATTCTTTTTCAGCATCTTTACGGGCGTTGCCTGCCACACCGCCCCCTCGCTTTGCTACTTTTTTGTGAACTGAAAAGCAACAAAGGGGGGGGTAAATTGCCCCCCACTTTGTAGTTTCACTTACAGCGCCAATATAAGCGCTAATGTTTTTAAAAAATATTTTTAATTAACAAACACCCAAACCATCGCCACACCCCAGCCAATAAACGTCCAGCCAAACAATAAATTCAAAATAAAAATAGCAATCTTTTGCTTATGGTTTTTCATAAAGCCAATAATGGCTGGCAAGAAATACATCGCAATAAAAATAACTGAAAAAAAACAACCCAAAGCGGTGTCTAAAACATCCCAAAACATATCCATTAAATTTTTTCTCTCTAAAAATTATCTAAACCATAACCCTGATTTTCCAGCAAACTAATCAAATCAATCACGCAAAGCCCTTCCAAACTATTCGGGTCTTTGCTGATTACTGACTCAATTAATCTAATCCCAGGCCCTTCAACTTTAAGACTCCCAGCGCACTCATAAGGCTGATATTTTTTTAAATAATTTTCAGCCATCGCTTGGGAATAATCTCTAAATTTAGTTTCAATGATATTTAACCTGGTTTCATATCTTTGAGTTTTAAAGTTTAATAAGCACAGACCATTTAAAAAATTAATAGTCCTGCCTCTAAATTTCATTAAAAAATCTAAACCCTCTTCGTAACCACTGGGCTTGCCAATAATCTCACCGTCTAAATCAGCCACTTGATCTGAACCAATGATTAAATAATTTTTATTTAAATCTTTAATTATTTCACTGACTTTTTGAGCTTTTCCAATCGCCAATCTAATCACTAAATCTTTAGCTAATTCCTGATCTTTCGGTGTTTCGTCAATATCAGGAATCATAATTTCAAAATCAAAGCCGGCTTTTTTTAAAATTTTCTGCCTCGCCTGCGAACTCGAGGCCAGAATGATTTCTAGATTTTTTTTACTCATATTTTTTATATTTATATTTTTTTAATTTTTTAATTTCTTCACTATTTCAGCCAAGCGCTTGCCTGTCTCGAAACATAAAATTTTCTCATGAGCACTTAAGGGGTTATTACTTTGTGGCCCCGCTAAATGCGATACCCCATAAGGCGTACCGCCCGTACTGGTCTCTGACAAAGCGGCTTGACTATAAGGCGTGCCTAAAATCAACATCCCATGATGAATCAAAGGCAGCATCATGGTTAACAAAGTCGTCTCTTGCCCACCATGTAAACTGGCCGTGGAAGTAAAGACAGTTCCAGGTTTATTAATCAAAGCACCCTTCGCCCAAAGACTCCCTGTGCCATCTAGAAAATATTTTAAAGGCGCAGCCATATTCCCAAATCTCGTTGGACTACCCAAAGCCAATCCATCACAAGACTCCAGGTCTGCATGAGTTGCATACAAAGCCCCCGTGTCTGGAATATCAGATTCAATACTTTCACAATGACTTGATACTTTAGGCACGGTTCTTAATACAGCTTCACAGCCTTCAATACTTTCAATCCCACGCGCAAACTCATGGGCCATTTTTTCAACGGCGCCATAGTTTGAATAATATAAAACCAAAATTTTAAACATTTTTTCTTAGGCTCTTTCTAAAATCGGGACGAATACAAGATTCGCCCCTCTACCTTCTTTCTTAAAGTAGAACCATCAATTATTGAATGGTCTCTGTTGTTTTAGCTGGCTGTTTTTGCTGCAAGCCTTGAGCATACAAAGCATCAAAATTAACAGGTGCTAATTGCAAATCTGGAAAGCCCGCCCGAGTAACCAAACTAGAGAGCATTTCACGCGCATAGGGAAATAAAGTACTAGGACAAAAACTACCCAAAATATGACCCAACTGGGCTTCTGGAAAATTCGCAATCGTAAATATTCCGACTTGTTTTAACTGAATCAAAAAAGCAGTCTTTTGAGCAGTCTTAGCAGTGACCGTCAAAGTCAAAGTCACTTTATGCGTATTGGGCATGCTGGCCACTACTTCACTCGCTGTGTTTAATTCAATATTCGCCTCGGGTTTCCAGCTTTCTTGAAACATCGCGGGGCTATTGGGGGACTCGACAGAGACATCTTCGACGTAAATTTTTTGAATTAAAAATTCACCTTGAGGTGCTTGATTTTGATCTAATTCAGCCATGAGGTTTTCTCTCCTAATTAAAAAATAAAAATAAAAATAAAAAATTAAAAACTTAAAAAATAAATAAAAAAATTACGCAGGCGCGAGCCCTCTTGAATCAGCTGTTGGCTCAGCTAATTCATCTGGGGTTCCTGCGGGGGGTGTTCTTAGAGGTTTAGGGGCTGCTCGCAATATATCAGCAAGCAGTAAAGAAGTAGATGGAAGCCCAGTTGTTGCTCCTGCTGGCCCTCTATGATTACGCCCACTTAAAGTAAGAACAGTATCTACAGGTTTTGATTCCTCCCCTGACTTAGCTGATGTAGCTGATGTAGCTGATGCAGCTGATCTAGGAGTAGCAGGGACCGCTGCTGCTGAAAGCCTAAAAAAAGAAAGGTCTGCTAGATCACCTTGAGAAATAACAGGAGCAGTTGGACCAGTTGGAGCAGAAAAACTAAAGACTCTACCCACAGCTCTCTGTACTGGAGGTGCACCGGGTGAGCCGGGTGAGCCGGGTGAGCCGGGTGAGCCGGGTGAGCCGGGTGAGCCGGGTGACCTGGGTGCAACAGGTGAATGAGATAACTCTGAAGGACTTAAAGCTGGAAGAGCAGAGGGAGCAGCATGCGGTCTTACAGGAGGTCGAACTGCGCCTTCTTTTGCAGCCTGAGCAAAAATATTAGGAAGCGGAGTCGTAGGATGAGACACGGGGCCTCCGAGCTCATCAGCACCAGCTGGAGCTGCAACGCCTACAGGAACCAAATCCAAAACAGGGACTGTCAGCCCTCTTCCTATTTCCCGCTCATCGCGACGCTGTTTTTTATCCTTAGGCTTTTCATCTGAAGCTAATTCCAGCTTTTCAAAGTTATCCAGAAATCCCTGGTCGGCTGGATTTATTTCTGCCACCTCAGCACGCCTTTTTTTTCCAAAAGCGCCACCTCCTTTAAAAGAAACCCCTGATTGACCCCGTCCCCTCGCAGGAGCTATAGCGCCTAAAGGTTTTGATAAATCTGCCAGTAAATCTCGACCTGACATTGGTTTCGCTCCCTATTTATATTTATAAATTTAAAACTATTTCAACACTAAAAATTGCGCGGCAAAGCTATCTAAAGGCGAGCCAGCGGCTCCGCCTTCACTTGCCTGTAAAAAATAAATTGCAGATGCACCCGCTTGAGCCGCGATAAATTTGGCTTGATTTAAAGACTCTTGATATAGCTTTAAATTATTTTGACTAGATGAAACATCCCAATGAACGGACGTATTAATTATCCCCATATTTCTAGATTGACTCAGCGCTTGATCCTGCGGATAGGTATTTAAAAGTTGAATATTCGAGGCCTCTGGCGTATTTAAAATATTTTGCGTTGAAATAGCTGGAACATAATTTTGATTCGGAAGAAAAATTCCATGAACGCCGTTTGGACCTTCTGGGTTAATCAAAACGCCAATCACAGCAATAATAATTAAAATTAAAAGCGCCAGGATATTTTGGGTAATGGCTAAAGAAAAAAATGGGGAAACTTTTGGGGAACTTTTCATGGAAATTTTTACATGCACTTAATTTTCAAAGGGCGAGATCATAATGCTTTTTTTCTCGCTGGCAATTGAGTTCTAAGTTTGAACTCCAAGTTTTTTAAAAATCCCCTCACCTCCAGCGAGGCGAGAAGATTTATAAGCTCAGAATAAACTAAGAAAAAGACGGATATCGTTGAGCAGTGCAATTAGGGCTCGGGGTAATCTTGCCTATCTGGCTTGTATTTCCAGGACCCGATCCTGCTGCAGGGCCAGATAGGGGCCAAACATCCAGTAAGAAATTTTTGTTGATCATTCCAACATCATTTTGATCGACAAAACTTACCTGCTTAGTTGTAGTATTAACTACGCTTCCAGGATTGAGCGCTGTATCCGCTGTAATTGCAAAAGTATCTGGTTCAGGAGTGGACCCTATATTGGAATTCAAAGTCACACCCAAACAAACGACAAATAAACTCTGTCCATCCGAAGATGTCAGCACGTTATTACCATTTAAAAAACGATAGGCTGTTGCATTCGTATCTCTATATTCGGTCACGCCTGAAAGACTTAAAGTAACACTGGAAGCACCTGAACCTATGATGATATCTACATTCGGCGCGACAGCGTCTAAGTCATACGCACTATGATTATTATGACTGTTTGAATGAGCGCTACTGTCTTCATCTGCCAAAGCTTCATACCAGCAAGTTCCTGCATCATCAGCACCCAGACCTGCCTGCCAAGGGAGCGTCTCGTTTTGGCACTCATACGGACCCTCTCCTGACACAGACCAGAGTGGATGACCACCACCCTGCTTGGTTCCATCATTATTGTCGTAATAAATCTCCGCTGGAAGCGGTAAGTTTTTCTGCGTTAGATCAGCGCCAAGACTGCTATAACTCGCTGTAAAACTATAATCCAACCTTCCTGGCGAGCCCCCTTGCATTGCAGGTAAACTCACCGAATCTTGGCTTGGAATTGGGAGCCCCGAAGGCTGAGAACTAGAAGTAAAGTTATAAACAGGCTGATAGTTTCCATTGCTGAAGTTTGCAACCGATGAAAAATTCCTGAGTCCAAAAGTGAGGTTTTGTGAAGTATGATTTTGAACTGTAATACCCACGGGACCCACCTCGTTATCAGTAGCAGTATCAGAAGGAGTCGCAAAAACCCTTTCTGAAGCCAGGCAAGCGCTTAAAGAAAGCACTGATATAGCCAATTTTTTCATTACTAATTTTTTCATTATTTATTCCCCATTCTGCCAATGGCATTCCCTAAGCTATTTAAAATCTGCCCATTACTTTGAGTCGCTGTTGTGGAGCCGTTGACAGCTGCAACAATGGCTGAGTTGGTTTGATTTAATTTCACTAAATCGGCCAAAGTGGCGGCTAATAAAACATTAGTTCTTTGACCTTGCTCTAATTGCGCCGCTTGAATTTGATTACTCATCGCCACCTCTATTAATAACATTCTTAATAAATCCGGCACATTGGCTGACGCAACCGCTTGTTGCCAAGGATTACCCTGGGCGCCTGACGTACTGGGCTGAGCATTTTCTTGGCTGACTGCCTGAGCAATATCGTTCATTTTTCCAGACTGATAATCTTGAGCAACCGCTTGTAAAACGCCTGAAATCAAAGTCAGTTCAGGCATGGTATTTGAAAGCTGCACTTTACTTTGCGCCACCGCAACTTTAGGGGTGGCTGTGAGCTGATCAATATAACTTTGTACCGCTGGAGCCGTAAAAGCACTATTAGAATTAGTGGAGGCCGCTGGAGCCGTTGGTGTTAAATTTTGAATTTGGGTATTTAAAGCCCCGTAATTCATGCTCCCATCAGAATTTAATAAGTTCTTCGCTTGAGTATTATTTAAAGCAACATTGGGTGAAGCGAAACTCCAGAGATTACTAGAAGCGGGCATCACCAAAGGGATAATATTATTGGCGTTATTTTGCGCATAATTATTTTCGCAAGTAGTACTCAAAGCATAAGCTGTACTAGTCGCATTAAAATTATTAGCACCCGAATTATTAGAAGTAGTTATTAATGGCGTGGAATTATTATCAGTAGCATCACTGTTTTGATACAAAACACTATTAGGATCTGAACACTCGCTGGCGATGGCTTGTAAGAACCATTCTTGATAATTGCTTGGTGAAGCAGGCGCTGAAGTTGAGCCACTTGAACTAGACGAGCTTACTGCAGCTGAAGCTGGAGCTGCTGAAACAGAAAGAGAATCAAAACTTCCATCCCAGCTATTAGTGCCAAAAGCATTATTTAAATCTAAAACCCCCATGGCCGGGTATGTAGTCTTAAAATTAAAACTTGGATTATTTAAATAATTTTCTAGATCCTGGAGATTATTATTAGCCGTAGAAATATTAGTATTAATATTATTCAAGACCGTCATCATATTATTACTAATTACATTGTTGGTATTACTTTCTGTATTCTCAATATTTTGCAATGCATTTGAATAATTAGGATTAGCGGCAGAAGAAGGATTAACCAAAGTCCCCATCGAAGAGTCTGCTATAGAGAGCGAGGCTGGAAAATAAAGCAGCGCGCCCAAAGCCGCGCTGGTGATTATAAAATTTTTATTATTTTTATCTTTTTTACTCATGATTCATTATTTCCTTAATTTTTGTACGGGTATAGAGAGGCCAAGTTAAGGCGCTACTGGAGGGGTACCACCAGAAGCACCGCCACCTGCATCGCTCGTACCACCACCTGAAGGTGATTTCTGTTGAGCCATACCAGACATTGCTGAACCTATTTGCATTTGAGATTGAGCAGCAGAACTGTCTGCACCACCAGATTGAGATGCATGAGTTGACTGAGTCTGAGCTCCTGCTTGAGCTGTAGACCCTGCTGATTGCGCACCTTGTTGAGCAGATTGAGTGACACCACCGGATAATTTCTCTGCATCCTGAGCACCCGTACTTTGAACTTGAATACCAATCCAACCCAAGACTTTTTCAGGAATCATATAAATCATGGAGAAGCATTTGTTAAAGGCCATAACCATGAGTGAGCAGAATAATAAGAGCATTAAGACAGCTAAGACCCCTTCAGTCATGCTGGCGTTATTGCGATAAACAACATTAGAGCCTTCCCAGAAACTAGGTGCTTGTGCGCCCATGCTGCTTGCAAAACTTAAGATTTGCGAAGAAACAATCTGAAACGCCTGAGAAGAAAATTTAATTAATATAAAAGTGAGTATCAGGGCAGAAAATAATCCTAAAACCATGAGAACAGGTCTAAAGACAATGCCGATTAAGACTTTAAGACCTGCCAAAGTATGCCCCATATGCTGATGCCCACCGGGAACAGCCCAGGCTAAACAAAGTAAAGGCGCAGCAATGACCGCTTCCATGACACTTAAAAGCCAGGAAATTTGACCGGACCAGTAGAGAATAAAAGGCATGATGGGAACCAAGATGGCGAAAGACACCCCGGCGACAAACAAGGCCGTGGATACCGTAATAATTAAAGGTAACCACATGATCATCGAACCCATGCTGTAGCTCTGTTGAACAATTTTAAATTGTAAAACAACCGAGTAAGCCAACTCACGGACTTGGACAGCTGCTGCAGTCGCCGCACCCAACGAAGGATCTATCAAAGAAGAAACAGTACTAGCAGCGGCACCGCCATAAGCCCAATCTTTCATTTTTTCATAGATGTCATGGTCGTCACTAATATAATTATTAGCAGTATCTTCAATACTTTGGTAAACCATTTGAATAGATGAAACAACGACATCGATCATCTCTAAGCCCACCTGTTGGACCTGAGCGATGTTGTTATAACTACTTTCCATGACGGAATTAGGACCACTCCCAATTTCTTGATTACCGATACTATAAATATCATTCATGACGCCACCGAGTGCTTGCCCCATGATCATCGACCCACTGCTGTTATTACCCAGCACACGACTAAACATATCGGTCAGGACATCCGTCGCAGGTTGAACCTCTGTCGTCACACCAATCCCGCCATCTCCTGAAGTCGCAGACCCTGGATAAACATGGTTAAGTTTTAAGATCGTAATCATGTTTTCGATATTAATCGCCAAACTCTGCGCATTAGCTAGCTGTTCTGGGTAAGTTGTAAGCAATGGTAAATTGACTTGAATCTCCCACATGATCATCAATTGAATAGGCGCTTGATAATCCGCCGGGACATTTTGAAGCTCTGTAAATAAAGCACCATAGTCATTGCCTGATCCAGCTGCTGGATTATTACCAACACCCCCTGATGGTGGCTGAATAATGCCATTGGCAAAAGCTTGACTAAAACAGCTATCCGGCGTTCCCAAAGCATTAGTCACAAGGGCTTGCGCTGCAGAAAGAACCCCTGAAGAAGCGCCTCCAGCACTTAAAAAAGAAGTCGCATTAGGGTTGAAAATACAAATCGTATTGGCCCAAGTGGGGGTCACAAAAGCGGTACCTGCCAACTCCCCTGTTCCTGTTCCAATATTCACTGTCAAGGTATTCGACGTTGGTGGTGTGTAACCAGAACCCACCAAGGCAGAATAAAAATCATACATATTTTGACTGACTGGAGAGGAGTTAGTTAAATCCAAAATGCCACGGATATTATGACCAAAGTTATTACGATCTAGCTCATGAGCATTCACTGTAGTTGTTTTACTTCCTGAAACACCCGTTCCTGTCAAAGAAGCATCTGAAATAGAAAACTGATTAATATCTTCAGCAATCCGCTTGATATTGTCTGAGAGTCTTTGAGTAATAGACAAATAAACTTCGGAGCCATACCACCAGCTATAGCTATAATCCTGACTTGGAATGAAATAATAAGTATTCACGGAATTTCCACCGTTACCATAACTAGTGCTCTCGCGCAGACACTGCGCATTTTGACTGGGGTCTGTCGAGCCATTCCCTAGTTGAACTCCGAAAACAGTGTTGTCTGGTGAAACACCTGAAGGGGCAACAAGCACTGATACTCCGCTTTTAATAGCAGCCCCAATACTGTCATCTTCAATACAGCTTGTCCCTGTTCCAGGAACTGTCGTTTGACTCACACCACTAGCGGCCAATGCTTGAGAAACCGCCGCTTCTTTAGCAATTAATCTTTGAGTCATGTCATCGACGGCAGGACCCATATTACAAATGGAATAGCTGGCCGTATTAAAACCATTTGGATCACCTACACCACATTGAACAGCCGTCGCCGCAGGAGGATTCGCACCCCCTGTCACAGCAATGGAACTTACTGTGGCAAAAAGACCGTTAGGAGGGGGAGGAGTAACAGATCCTGCTGACACTATCGACGTATCCTGTTTTATGATATCTGTCACGTCAGACAAGACTGCGGCTGGTGTTTCAGGGTTTGGATCTGAAGAAAACGGATCACTAATAAGCTGACCAGTAGCAGAAGAAATAGAGCTCAAAGGAGCAAGACTGTATTCTAAGTTAGAAATACTAAAGTTACCGTTATCAAAAAAAGGTGAGTTAGTTCCAAATGAGAATCTAAATTGTGGATATATCATCACCCTGAAATCCCCAGAGCCTGCTGATTGAGCATTATCATTGTTCGTGAGAGAGCTGGAGTTGACATTTCCGTTAGAAAGATCACTACCTACCGACAGAGGATAAATAATACCGGTACTACCCCCTTGCACTAATGAACTCCTCCATGAGGTGACGGCTTGAATACATTGCGACTGAGGCGTTGCGGGACCGTTAACACTGTCATAATTCGAAGCATTGTTACAATAACCAGTCTTCGTGCTGGGGTTATAAAATGCATTCATTGTGTAACCATAAAGTGGCGCATCAGCAAGCGCGGGCTCCTGGACACCTGTCACAGACAAAACGGGGGATGCACTTAAATCAGGCAGACCCATGACATCGAAAGCCGCTTGATATAAATATAATTTCGCGGCCTGTTGCGAAATTAAATTTTGAATAGGTCCAGGCAACTGGGAAGGCGGCATATAAAGCGCTGCTGCGACCGTATGACTCCAGACAATATTGGCCATATTCACACCGACTAAAACCAAGTGAAGAATAATAGCTTGGAGCGTACTCACTGAAGTCACCAAACTGGCCGTACCCGTCGCTGCAGTCAGCGTTGTTGGAACTGGAAACATTAAGACTGGCCCCAAGATGGCCCTAATCAAGGTATAAGTGGTGTTATGTTGTCGACCAAAAGCCACGCCTTCATGAGCCGTATTAATCGTCGCCATAATAACTATATAAGCAAAAATCATGCTGATTAAACCCACAGCGGCCCAATCAAAATAAGTCACCATCATGGAAAATAAGCTGACAAAGGTCGGGGCATTGGCTGCTTCGCCATAAAGAGGGATTGCCTGAACCACCGGCAGTCCAAAGATATCTCCCAGCATTTCGACTGACTTATCCAAAGCACAGCTGGCACCAGGACAAGTCCCGAATAACAACTGACTGAGATCAAACGGATTAAAACCCAACATAATTAAATACCCCGTAGAGTTAAAAATATTAAAAATAATTAAATTATTAAACAAAACGGGACTGAGACTACTCAAGGATTTATCTTTCACAGCCAAAAAGCTGTAACGGATGTTTCTAAGCAAAAACTTAAAAAAATTAAGCCTTTGATATTTATTAAATAATTAAGTTACAAATTTGATTTAAAAAATTATTTTTCTATAAAAAATTTATAAAATTCAAAGACAAACAAGCTGTCTTGATTAAAAACAAGTTAAGCCTATTGACAAATAAAATTTAAAAACCCCTAAAAACAAATAAAAATAATCTAGAATTAAAATATAAAAATTATCTATAAATTAAAGGGGGTAAAAAATGAAAAAATATCAATTATTTACAAAAATAATTTTATCTATTTTTATTTTTTCCTGCCTAGAAACCCGCCTAGACATCAGCTACGGCACTCAAATTTGCCAAAAAATACCAATCACTATTATTAATCAGCAAAAAGACCCCATTGTTTTACTAGGCGCTGGAGAAAATTTAAGCATTCCAGGACAAAGCCAAGGCAGTTATCAAATTACCCCTCAGACTTTTTATAGTAAAAATTGCGACGCTATTTATTTAATTCAACATCCTGGAGAAAAGCCCCAGCTGGGATTATTAGATAAAAATCACAATCAAATTCAGCTTTCTCAGATCTCTCTAAGAATAGAAAAATCAGGGGTTTTAACGTCTAATTTACCCTATCAATTCTCAGCCCGAGAACTTATTCAATACGAGGGCCTTGGGCCATTTTTATCATAATCACTTGAATTATCAGGCCACGACCGCTAGCTTCCCCCCTTGAAATTTTTCACCCTCTTTATTAATTAAATCAAAGCGAGAAAATCAGCCATGAAATTTTTTTCAAAACTTAAAAAAACCGCCCAAAGAGCGACTTATTTTGATGACTTAAAAGAAGAAACGGTTTTAATTAAAAACTCTGCAGAGTCTTTAATAAACAGTGTTAAAGAAGTGAATCAAGAAGAAAAAAAGGCCAATCAAAGTCCTAAGAAATTTTCAGAGATTAATCCTGAAGATATTGCTTATTCTTCAAGAATGTACACCAGATTACTGGGCCTGTTTATTGGCCTCGATGTACTTGGCTTGATTTATTTAATTTACACCCTGGCAAAACACAGCTGGATGACCGCTCTTTCAGTGGTTTTCTTTTTGATTATTTGCGGCGCCTTGTCTTTTAGATTTCATTTTTTATTGATGGTTATTAAACAAAAAAATCTCCAGCTCACCCTGCTCCAGTATTTAGCCCAGTGGTTTAATAAAACTAAATCAAGCTAAAAGCTGCGCCATTGCAGCCTTCCAACCAGCGAGCATCTCAGCTCGCTTTTTTATGTCTAAAAAACCGGGTTTAGCTGAAAGATCTAACTCCCACTGATGATCGATATCATGGAGATTATTAAAGCGCCCTATCTGCACAGCGACTAAATAGGCCACACCCAAAGCCGTGGTTTCTATGATTTTTGGACGAATCACCCCGATATCTAAAATATCGGCTAGGCACTGACAGAACCAAGTATTTTGAACCATGCCGCCGTCTACTCTTAGCTCTGTAATACCCGCTCCATCTTTTTGCATGGCTTCTAGTAAATCAAAAGTTTGATAAGCCACAGCTTCTAAAGCTGCGCGAACGATATGCGCTTTACTAGAATTTCTAGATAAACCAGAAATCACACCCCTCACATCAGCACGCCAATGAGGCGCACCAAGGCCTGTTAAAGCTGGAATAAAATAAACGCCTTCTGAGCTATTCACTGACTGGGCTAAATTTTCAGTCTCTTGAGATGTTTTAATTAAGCCTAATTTATCTCGAAGCCATTTAACTCCAGCTCCTGCAATAAAAACACTGCCTTCGAGGGCATAAGTCACTTGGTTATTAATTTTATATCCCACAGTGGTTAATAAACGATGCTGGGAATTGATGGTTTGAGCGCCTGTATTCAGCATCATAAAAGCACCCGTTCCAAAAGTGCATTTCATCAAACCTGGACTTAAGCAATTTTGACCAATCATGGCGGCTGACTGGTCTCCTGCGATGGCTTTAATAGGAATTTGAAAGCCAAATAATTTGGCTTCTGTCAGGCCATAATCATCGGCACAGTTTTTAACGATGGGTAATAATTTTCTAGGGATATTAAATAATTTCAATAAGTCTTCGTCCCAATCCTGCGTATGAATATTAAATAAGAGTGTTCTAGAAGCATTGGTTGCATCCGTCGCATGAACTTTTCCGCCCGTAAGTTTCCATAATAAAAAAGTGTCGACCGTTCCAAAAGCCAGCTCTCCTCGCTCCGCTTTTTCTCTAGAATTACTTACATAATCTAAAACCCATGAAATTTTTGTCGCTGAAAAATAAGGGTCTAGCCTTAGGCCTGTCTTGCTTTGTATCAGATCATGATATTTTTGATTGGCCTCACAAAAACTCAAAGTCCGGCGATCTTGCCAAACAATGGCCGGATAAATACATTGACCTGTTTTGCGATCCCAAATCAAGGTGGTCTCTCGTTGATTAGTAATTCCAATGCCTGAAATATCTTGCGCGCTGATATTGGCTTCTGCGATGGCTGAAAAACAGGCTTCTTTAGTTGTTTTCCAGATAGCTTCCGGATCATGCTCTACCCAGCCGTCTTTAGGGAAAAATTGTTCAAATTCTGATTGGGCTTTACCCACTATTTTAAAATCTTGATTAAAAATAATCGCCCGTGAACTCGTTGTCCCTTGATCAATGGCTAAGATATTCAAGATAAAATCCCCCTATAAAAATTTTAAAAATAAATCTAAAAATTAGTTTATCTTACGCACCCTATTTAATAACACTTAAGCACAGCATGATTAATTTAAACCAAGACCCAAACCAAGACCCAAATTCAAATTTAATAACTGATCTTTTTATTATTGGCGGTGGAATTAACGGCTGCGGAATTGCTTATGATGCCGCTGGAAGGGGTTTATCTGTCAGATTATGCGAGATGCGAGATCTGGCTTCTGAGACTTCTTCTTATAGCAGTAAGTTAATTCATGGAGGTTTGAGATATTTAGAATATTACGAATTTCGCTTAGTTCGTGAGGCGTTAAAAGAACGCGAGGTCTTATTAAAAATTGCGCCCCATTTAGTCCATCCACTGCATATTTTAATGCCCCATGATCAGCATCATCGCCCCGCCTGGATGATTAAATTGGGTTTGTTTTTATACGACCATTTAAATCTTTCTCAGACTTTGCCTAAAAGCCGCACTTTAAAAATTTATCCTGATTTTCCAGAAGAACCTTTAAAACATCCTGTCAAAATAGCTTTTGAATACTCTGACTGTACCGTCGATGACGCGAGATTGGTTTTGCATTTAGCCCTGGGAGCCCAGAAAAAAAATGCTGAAATTTTGACTCATCATCGCGTTGAAAAAATTGTTCGAAATGTAAAATTAAACCGCTATGAAATTCTGGTTTTAAATACTGAAACTAATACTTTTACTACTTTTTATTCTAAAGCTGTGATTAATTCTTCAGGGCCGTGGGTTGAAGATATTTTAAAAAACAAAGTTACTAAAGATTCTGAGATTCACTCCCAGCACCATGTCAAATTAATCAAAGGCTCACACCTAGTTATTAAAAAATTATACGCTGGAGAGCAGGCTTATATTTTACAAAATAGTGATAACAGAATTGTTTTTGTTATCCCCTATAGAAAAAATTTTACTTTAATTGGAACCACTGATTTGAGTTACACGGGCGATCCTCATGAAGTTAAAATATCGCCTGAAGAAGTTGAGTATTTAATTAATATCACTAATCAATATTTCAAATCTCAAATTACTCAAGAACAAATTATCTGGAGCTATGCCGGCGTTCGGCCATTGCAAAGCGACGAGCATGACAACCCCAGTAAAGTCACCCGAGATTACACCCTGGAAATTAATGACTTTGAGGGAACCTTGCCGTTTTTATCTGTTTTTGGTGGAAAAATTACGACTTTTAGAAAACTAGCAGAGCATGCTTTAAGCAAGTTAAAACCTTATTTTGCAAATTTTGCAATGGGCCCGGCCTGGACTAATCAAGAAGTTTTGCCTGGAGGTGACTTTTCGAGCTTTAAATCTTTGGTTTTAAATCTTTTAGAAAAATTTAATTTTTTAACACCAGACGAAGCCCATCGAATAGCTTACGCCTATGGCACTCGTGCTTTTGAATTTCTTAAAGACGCTCAAAATCTTTCAGATCTAGGCATTTATTTTGGCCATGGCTTAACACAAGCCGAAGTGAATTTTATGATTCATAGTGAATTTGCAAGATCGACTGAAGATATTTTAAACAGACGAAGCAAATTGGTTTTGTATTTTTCAGAACAGGAAACTCAAAATCTTCAAGATTATTTAGATGGTCGGGACGGCTGGATTTGAACCAGCGACCCCATGCACCCCATGCATGTGCGCTACCAGGCTGCGCTACGCCCCGACTAAAATTAAAGCCCTCGATCAGCAGCCGCTAATCAAGGGCGGCGCACTGTATCAAAGAAGAAAAACACCATCAAGTTATTTTTTTTATTTATTTTTTTACTAACCCAGCTTAACCCAGGGCTTCAAGAGAATTAACTACGGGTCTATTTAAAGCCTTACCAACGGCCTCGCAAGTTAATAGGCCTCGATGGATATTTAATCCTGCTCTTAAATACTCGTCGTCTAATAAAGCTTGGTGATAACCCTTATCTGCTAGAGCTAAAACATAAGGCAAAGTCGCGTTATTTAAAGCCATCGTTGAGGTTCTGGCGACGGCTCCCGGCATGTTGGCAACACAGTAGTGAACAATATGATCAACCACATAAGTCGGCTCTGCGTGAGTTGTTGCTCTTGAGGTTTCACAACAACCGCCTTGGTCAATAGCCACGTCCACAATGACTGAACCACGACGCATGCGAGACAAGTGCTCTTTTTTAATAATTTTAGGCGCCGCAGCTCCTGGGACTAAGACCGCTCCAATAACAAGATCTGCTTGGGTAATACAGCGCTCAATATTTTCATGGGTAGAGTACAAAGTATTTAATCTTGAACCAAAGAGATCATCGAGCTCTTTAATTCTACTAATAGAGCGATCAAGAACTGTGACATTCGCGCCCATGCCAATGGCTATTTTAATAGCATTAAGACCAACGACACCGCCGCCAATAACTAGAACATCTCCAGCACCGACCCCTGGAACACCACCTAATAAAACACCTCGACCACCCTGGGCGCGTTCTAAACAATGCGCTCCTGCTTGAATGGACATTCTCCCCGCCACTTCACTCATTGGCGATAATAAAGGCAGTCGGCCTTGGCGATCTGTGACTGTTTCATAGGCAATCGCCGTACAGCCAGAATCTAATAATAATTGGGTTTGCTCAGGGTCTGGCGCTAAATGCAAATAAGTAAATAAAACATGGTCTTTATTTAACATCGCACACTCTTGGGGCTGAGGCTCTTTGACTTTGATAATTAAATTGGCTGTTTTAAAAATTTCCTGAGCTGTATTAAGTATTTTCGCGCCACTTTTTAAATAATCTTGATCTGAAAATCCTAGGCCTGCTCCCGCATGAGTTTCTACATAGACTTCATGACCATGATGCACCAGCTCTCTGACTGAACCTGGGGTCATACCCACGCGATACTCATGATTTTTAATTTCTTTAGGAATGCCAATCAACATAGAAAAATGATCCTTAGATATATTAATTACATATAGGGCGAAAACAGGTTTAAAAAAGCGTTGCGCAATTTAATTCTGAAGGTGCGTGATTGCAAGTAGGCCCGGCTGATCTTTTTAGCCTTAGATTTAACCTCTTCAAAATGCGAAATCAATTGCGAGGCTAGGCGTGGAGAGTAAACCTCTAAGCCGTATTCAAAATTTAAATACATGCTTCTATTGTCAATATTAGAAGACCCTAATAAGACATACTGATCATCCATAATTAAAATTTTTGTATGAGCAAAAGGGCCAGACCTGTAATACAACTCAAGATCACAATTTAACAAAGTAGGAAATAAAGACTCACTGGCCCATTGCACAAACCCTAAGTTATTCACCTGAGGCATAATAATCTCAACTTTAATTCCCCTTAAAGCCGCCGTAGTAAAAAACGTCCGCATCGACTGATCCAGGATTAAATAAGGCGTCATAATCCGAATAGAGTGCCGAGCAGAACATAAAGCACCGCGTATTAACAAAGAAATCTTTGGCAAATTTTGACTAGGTCCGTCTGTCACTCCTCGGCAAAGCATTGACCCTTGAGACTCCCCATTAAAATAAAAAACAGGAGGAGTGACTTCTCCAGTCGCAAAGTACCAGCTTCTCATAAAGCTATCTTGCATCTGGCCAACGACAGGACCTCGAATTTTAAAATGAATATCTAAAATTTTTGGTGAGTTTTTTAAATAATTATCATCATGAATATTCATGCCTCCTGTAAAACCAACACCCCCATCAATAATTAATAACTTTCGATGGTTACGAAGATTCAAATGCAGGGTGTAATAAAAGCTTTTAAAAGGCGGTAAAAACAAAGCGACAGGAACACCCTGCTTTCTTAATTTTCTATAAGCCGTTGGCCAAGAATATAAAGCACCCACCCCGTCTATTAAGACTTTTACTTCAACGCCTCGTTGATGCGCCTGAACTAAAGCATTGATTATTTCTTGAGCTATGCCCGAGTTTCCAAAAATATAAGTTGATAAATAAATACTTTGCTCTGCTTTATTAATCTCTGAAATCATCTCGGGATAAGCTTCCGTCCCATTAAACAAAGGCTCTACATGACAGCCTGGAACAAGTTCTTGTTCGTTAATCCGATCCCCCAGATGCTTCTGACGAATAAAGTCATGAAAAACCTCATTGCAAATCTCAAGACTTTGATTGAATAAATTTTCTTCTAATTTCTCCGCTGGGACACCGGGTTCTTTTTGATTAAATTTTCGCTCGTTGTGCCAGCTCTGCCCAACGTTCTGAATCCGATTCACACCGAAAATTAAATACAAAGCCAAGCCAATCCCTGGAAGCGCAAAACAGACCGCAATCCAACATAAAGCGGACGTGGGCTCTTTACGAGTCATCATGACATGAATCGCAGCGATGATATTGGCAAGGCTTAGTAAAACAAGCGTTAAAAGATCTAAAAAATGAAACAACATGATTTTTATATTCAAATTTTTTCTAATAAAAATAATATAACAATCATAGGTGTTTTAATTAGGGTTTTAATCTTTTTCCAGTAATTAAAAATCTAGATAAAAACCTCTTGCCCTAGATTTTCTCTTGCCATCTTTATTCTTAACTCACGACAGGCATTGAGCTGAATTTGCCTGACTCGCTCACGTGTTAAATTTAACGCTTGACCCACTTGCTCTAAAGTCATGGCATCAAAGCCTTTCAAACCAAAACGCATGGCAATCACTGTCGATGATCGTGTATTCAGCTGACCTAGCCATTGCGCTATTTGGCCCTCTAATTCTTCTTGGCCCAGCTGATCAATAATAGAAACCTCGTCTTCAGGGGCAATATGCTCTAAGACAGACTGATTATTATCTTCGCCTAGTAAACGATCCAAGGAATCCACTGGCGTATTCAAACTCAATATTTTTTTAATATCTTCGACAGGCCGGTCTAAAAAATCCGCAATCTCTTGAGCAGAGGGCTCGTGATCCATATTTTGAGCCATCTCACGAGCGGCTCTTAAATAAACATTTAACTCTTTTAATAAATGCACGGGAATCCGAATGGTTCTTACTTGGTTTAACAAAGCACGTTCAATACTGTCTGTGATCCACCAAGTGGCATAAGTTGAAAATCGAAATCCTAATTGATGATCAAATTTTCCAACGGCATGAATTAAACCTAAATTTCCCTCTTCAATTAAATCTAATAAATCCAGCCCTCTATACATATATTTCTTAGCAATCTTGACCACTAATCTTAAATTAGCCTCGATCATTTTATTTCTAGATTGCTCACAGCCTTCTTGAATTTTTCTGGCTAATTCTTTTTCTTGATCGGCGGTTAATAACACTGAAAAGCCAATATTTTTTAGATAAATCTGCGTGGCGTCTAAATTAAAATCTTGTTCTAAATCTTTCGGGGATTTCATCATTATTCTCACTCTATTTATTTTTATTTTTAATAATTTTTATTTTTAATCTTTAAAATTTTTAATTAATTAAAAAGACAGGCGAAGCGTAGGGTCTTAAAAAAATAGACACTAGCGCTATAAAACAAGTTCAGAGATAACTGATCTTTCAGATGGCGAATTTCGCACAAGTATTTATGATGAGCCGCTTGTTAACTCATAAAAAAATTAATAAAAAACTATAAATAAAAAACTATAAAATTATAAAACTATGAAAAATTACAAAAAAATTAATTTAAATACTGGCTTAGATACTTATGTAGTCGGCGGCGCCGTGAGAGATCAATTACTGGGCTTAAGCCCCCATGAGATAGACACCTTGGTGCTTGGCTCCAGCCCCGAAGAAATGATTAATTTAGGTTTTATCCCAGTTGGTAAACACTTCCCTGTTTTTTTACATCCAGAGACCCATGCAGAATTTGCGCTGGCCAGAACAGAGCGAAAAGTAGGCCCTGGTCATCAGGGTTTTGAATTTTTTGCAGATCCTAGCGTCACCATTGAGCAAGATTTGAGCCGGCGAGATTTGACTATTAATGCCATTGCCCAAGATAAGCTAGGTCATTTAATAGACCCCTATCATGGCCAAAAAGATTTAAAGTTAAAAATCTTAAGACATATTTCTAACGCTTTTACTGAAGATCCTTTAAGAGTCTTTCGCGTGGCAAGATTCATGGTTCAACTGGCTGATTTTAATTTCACCATTGCCCCTGAGACTTTAGAGCTCATGAAACAAATAACCCAAAGTGGCGAGTTAAATTATTTAAGCGATGAGAGGATCTGGGAAGAAACCCTTAAAGCTCTAAAATTTAAAAACTCTGATTTATATTTTCAAACTTTGATTAATACGGGCGCTATAAGCCGCTGTTTTGAAAATTTTTCCCTGCCAGAAAATAAAAAAATAAATATAAAAATAAATCCAGAAATAAAATTAGCTCTTTATTTATTTAACCCAGAAATCAAAATCAAATTAAAAATTCCTAAAGATTATTTAGAGTTAATTTTATTAAGCCGAAAGTATTATAAAAATCTTTGTGAGTTTAAAAATCCAGAAGCTCTAATAAGCTTACTAGAGCACTTAGATTATTTCAGACGACCTGAAAGATTCTGGAAAATTATTTTAATCTGCGAGCAAATAAGTTTAAGAAACAAAGATTTTTTAGATAAGAAATTAATTCAGAAATCCTGTGAGTTATTAAAAAATTTAGATATTCCAAATTTAAAAAATTTATCAAATTTATCAGGTGTGGAAATAAAAGCAGCGATTCATCAGGAGAGAATTAAGTTAATCACTTTGCTTTTTTAATTTTACTAACTGCGTTCCCCAGTGAAGCTTAGATCTCAAGACCGAGTAATAGTCATAGTTTTGCGCATGTAATAATTTTAAAGTCTGGTCTTGCTTAGTAATTTTAATCTCATCGCCGACGGCTAAATTAACATGAACCTGGCCGTCGTAACTTAATCGGGGCGCGGTTTGATTATCGTCAGTAATTAAAATTTTTATCTCACTACTGGCATCGACAACGATGGGCCTGGAAGTCAGCGTATGAGGAAACATGGGCACTAAAATTAAAGCCTGCATATCAGGCTGTAGAATCGGCCCACCGGCTGAGAGATTATAAGCAGTAGACCCTGTTGGTGTTGAAATAATCAAACCATCAGATCTTTGTGAGTAAACAAAAAGGTTATTAATTTTTAATTCAAATTCGATCATTTGGGCAATATCGCCTGGAAATAGCACAATGTCGTTTAAAGCAGATCCTGCGCTGATTGTTTTCCCCGCCCGAAAGACTTCTGCTTGAATTAAAAATCGACTTTCAATTAAACATTGCCCCATTAATAAAGGCTCTAGCTGCTCGGCCATATCTTCATCTGGGTTGATATCTGTTAAGTAACCCAGCTGCCCCCTGTTAATTCCAATGATGGGTTTATTGAGTAAAGAGAAAGCGCGCGCAACTCGAATTAAATTACCATCGCCACCTACAACAATGCCGCAGTCACAATGATTGGGCAGGGTTTCTAGATTAAAAATATTTGAATGGGGCTGATTTTTTAAAGCTTCTGCCGTGTCTGCTTCCAGTAAAACTTCTAAGCCCCAGTGATTTAATAACTCCAGCAAAGTCAAAACAGTTTGGGCCACTTTTGGATTTTTATGAGTTCCAATAAGACCAATCGTTTTATATCGCATATTTTTTGGGGACATCTGGAAAACCAACCTCGTTCTATGGGTATAATTAAGGACCGCGAATTATACTGCAAAGTCCCAACCATGCTACACGTTGCCCTCTACGAACCTGAAATTCCGCCCAACACGGGCAATATTATTAGACTCTGTGCTAATACGGGCGTCCAGCTCCATCTGATAGAACCTTTGGGATTTGAACTCACCGATTCACGATGTCAGAGAGCAGGATTGGATTACCATGAATTTGCCAAAATTATTAAGCATAAAAATTATGCTGATTTTTTAATTTATTTTAAAAATACAAATTTTAGAATCTTCGCCTGTTCGACTCACGGGACAAAATTTCACTCAGAAGTTAATTATCAAGACGGTGATATTTTTTTATTTGGCCCAGAAACCCGCGGCTTGCCCAAAGAAATCAGAAGTTCTGAAGAAATGTTTGAAATTATAAAAATCCCCATGGTCCCTAATTCACGCAGCTTAAATTTATCTAATTCAGTGGCTGTTATAGTCTACGAAGCCTGGAGACAGCTGGAGTTTAATATTTTTTAAAAAATTTTATTCCCAACCCTGCATCTCTATTAACCTACTTCGCGTTCTCTCGAAAATATTATTTAATCTTGAGCCCGTATAAATTTGTAAAATCTCGCAATTAGCTGAGATGATTAATTTTATTTGCCGGTCATATAACTCATCGATCAGACTCACAAATCTTCTGGCGTAATCATCCATCGAGTCATCCATGGGACTTAAATCACTGAGCAAAATATGCGTATATAAATCAGCCAGCTCAATATAATCCGCCGCTCCCCTTCCTAATCCACACAAGACTTTAAATTCAAACCAAATGATTTTGTCTGCCTGTAACACACAGGCTAATTCACGCTGGCATACAATAATTTTTTGATTTTTTATCAGCCCTAACTCACCCTTTTTTACTAATTTTTCAAAATGCGCCTGCATCCAGGAATATTCATAGTCTTTTCCAGGTAAATACCCTGGAGATTGAGGGGATAAGTATTTCTGGGATAAATCATGAGAAATTTTTTGCGAAAATTGGCATGCTAATTGGGGTAATAATTCCCGGTAATCCTTCTGAGAATCGACTGAAATAATTTTTAAATTATTTTTTAAAATAATAATGCTTTCCAGAAATCGATCTCTTTGAATCCCGCCTAGATATAAATTATCTGGATGGGTATTCGATGTCGTGATTAAAATCACTTTATTTTTAAATAAATTTTTTAATAGCTCACCCAGAATCATGGCATCGGCAATATCTTCGACCATGAATTCGTCTAAGCAAATAATTTTAAATTCTTGCGCTAATTCTTGAGCAATGATTTCTAAGGGGTCTTGTTTTATTTTTATATTTTTTAATTTTTGCTGATTTAATTTTTGCTGATTTAATTTTTCATGAATCAGGGCCATGAATCTATAAAAATGCAGGCGTAATTTATTATTAAAATTAAGAGAATTAAAAAATAAATCCATCAAATAAGTCTTGCCTCGACCCACGCCACCGAACATATATAAGCCCATGGGCTTGGGTTTAAATAAATTAAATTTTTTAGGGTTAACTAAATCCAGATAAATTTTATTTAAAATTAAAACAGCCTGGTATTGGGCTGGATCTGGCAAAATAGTTTTATTTTCTAGGGCTTGTTGATACTGGAAAAATGGCGAGTTTTGAGTATTTAAATCTTGCATCTGGAACTTAAAACTCCCGAGTAATATTGAGTTAAAACTTGATCCAATTGAATCAAACGCTGGTGAAAAAAGTGCCCCGTATTTTTAAATTTAATCAAAGTGCTGGATGCATCCACTCCAGCTACAAAATTAAAAACATCCTGAATGTTTACCACTTCATCTTGATCACCGATTAAACACAGCCAATTGGTTTTTTCTGAATCTGGAGGATTTAATTTTGTGTAGTCCCAGCGCGTGACAGCTGGAGCAATGGTTAATAATTGTTCTGGATAGAACTCACCATGAAACTCCCCATGAAATTCAGTGGCAATTTTATAAGCAATATAAGATCCGAAAGAAAAACCACCGAGCCATATTGAATAATCTGGCTTAAATTTTTTTACAAATTTAATAATGCTTAATAAATCTTCTGACTCGCCTTCTGTATGGCCATACGGGCCTAATGACTTACCAACGCCTCTAAAATTAAATCTCAGGCCTAAGACGCCTAATTTATTCATAGATTTAATGGTTGTTGTGACGACTTTGTTATCCATGGTCCCGCCCTCTAAAGGGTTCGGATGGCACATGATTAAAACAATAGGTAAAGATTTAATATTTTCTTTTGGATAGTCCAGGGCAATCTCTAAAGGCTGCGCTTGTCCTAGGGGTCCTGGAATTAAAAATCGCGAAGAGGTTTCTGGGAAAGTTAAAAGCATAAAAATAATCTCAGTAAAAATAATAAAAAATTATATAAAAACAGACAAGAATAAAAAAAGCCCGATTAATCTTTTATAACCATAGCCATATCGGGGCGTGAGCAAAATCATAGCACCCAAGGTTCCAGAAATAACAAAAATAAGATGGGGTGTATGAATTAAAAAATGAGAATAAGGCAAATTTGAATTAAATTTTAAAAACTTCCAGAGTAAAAAAATTAAGAAATTAATAAAAATAAATAATTGCTTTAGTAAAAAATTTAAAAAAATAAATTTAAAAAATAATAAAAACAAAACCCCTAAAACACTCAGTAATAACAAAGGCAAAATAATAAAAAATAAATAGGGAATGGCTAAGAAATTAGTAAAAAATCCAATGGTCGAAAATTGCGAAAACCAATAAAGACTAATGGGAATTAAGCCAATAAAAATAAACCACTGGGGATAAATAAATTCTCGCCAAAAGCCCTTGGGCTTATATTGCTGATAGCCATAAATTAAAAAAAACACAGCGGTAAAAGACAGCCATATTCCAGCGTCTAATAAACTCCAGGGATTGATTAAAATAATTAATACAGCGGCTAAGCTCCAGGCAAAATAAGGGTTAAATCTAAAACCCAAAATTTGACCATAAATATAAACACTCAGCATGATCAAAGCCCGCTGTGTGGGCACTGAAAAGCCAGCCATCGCACTGTAAATTAAACCTACTAGCCAGGAAAAAATTAAAGAAATTCTGGGAACCCAGCCCCACTCGCCCAATAGTTTAAATTGTCTGAGTAAATTCCAGGCTAGAAAAAATCCAATCCAAACTATTAAAGCAATATGCAGGCCCGCAATGGCCACTAGATGATTCGTCCCCGTGTTTCTTAAGACATCCCAGTCCTCTTGAGTTAAGCCACTGCGATCGCCTAAGACCAAAGCCATCATGGTCGAGTGATAAGTTAAATTTTTTATATAAGTCCAGAGTAAATCTCTGAGTTCTGATCTGAGATAATTTAAGTTATTTAAATAATTAAAATAATTAAAATAATGGGCGTGCTGAACAAGAGAATAAGGCGCATGACTCAGCACACTGCAAGAACCTGAATACTGGTGAGAGATTAAATAAAGCCCGTAATTAAAATCTGGATTGATATTATTTTTAAATTTCTGGATTTTTGTCAGGGTCTGCCAAGATTTAGGTTTAATAGTTAAAACCCAAATATCCCCTGGAGTTAATTTTGGAGCCAGCCCATACCAGTGGCAATTTAAGACCCCAATAGAAGGATGAATAGTTTTAAAATCAAATTGAATCTGATGATGGGGTTTAAATAATGGAAGAGAATTAATTTCCCCCTGAATAACCCCGGTATTATTAGAAAACTTTGGCTGGAAATCGGGGTTTAAATAAGGGCTAAAAATTAAATAGGCGCTGTTAAAAATTAAAAAAATTAAAATTAAAAAACCCAATAGGCTTAGTAAAATTAAATAGATAGTTGAGATTTTTTTCATTTTTAAAATTTAAATTATTTTAAAAAATTTTTCAGCAGTGTTATTCCTGTTGATGTTTAAAAAGATTAAAATGCCGTGCTTAAAAACCCATCTTAAATTTTAATTTTTAGGGATATTCAGGTCATGAATCAATCTAAATAAAATTCAAATCGAAATCACTTCAAAAATCCCCAATAAACTCACTCAGGAAGCAATGAATGAAGTCAGCACAGACTCTGGAAAAACTTTTGAAAACTTTAAAGATCTATTGGCGGATTTAGATCACTCAGAAATTTTCTAACTCTTTTTTAAACTCCCAAAAATTTCAAAAATTCCTTGTAATCACCCCCAATAATCCGAATACTCCGCCCCTCAAAACTTCAGTCAGGAGTAAGCGCATGAGGGTTATAAAATGTTTATTTATTTAAAATTAATCACCACTGGACAACTATTTAAAATAGAAATCCCAGAAGATTTAACCCCTACTGTTTTGAATTTAAAAAAATTACTCGCGCCAAAATTAGGCATTATTTTACCAAGTCCTGATGATCACTCTCTCGAAACCCCACGACTTCTCAGAACACTCAGCTTTCCAGAGATTATTTTTGAAGGTTTTAAAAGCGACGAAGAAGATCTATCTAGTTTTTTAAATACCCCACTGGAACCCTTAAATTTTAATCTTTTATTTCCAGAGCCTTCGACCTATTCAAGCACGGCTTTATCTAGTGCCAGTTATGAATATGAAATAAAAATAAAACCATACAGTCCCGCTCCTATTCTTCCTACGCCTTCTATCCAGTGGACCGCTCGGTTTATCAAAAAAGGCCTGACATCTACCTGGGAAGAGCCCCTTGCCTATTTTATAAAAGAACCATTAGGAGTTTTTTTAAAATTATTATTAATAGACCAAGAAATAAGCCCAAAGCGCTACCCCACTTATTTCTTAATTCAGGCCAGTGTGGATAATCATGTTTTAGGCTATGCCGTTTTCTCAAGTGAAAAATTAGCGCTTTATCGTGGCACTCCTACTCAAACTAGCCCTGGAAAAGGGATTGATTTAAAAGAAATCCATTGGTTCCCAAACTCTGGATTAGGAGCTGGAGTAAGGGCTTCAGAGGGGTATAAATTATTAGAGCAAAGTTTTGAAAATTTTATTCAAGGAATTAACACCATTTTTCCACGCCCCGTTCGCAGCCCAAGCTCCAGCGCTCCAGTAACAGTAAAAACTGTTTTAGAAACAGAGCGAGATTATTTCGTAAGTTTTTTAGAAAATTTAAACAGACCTCCAAAAATTTCCCTCCCAGTCTCTTCAACCCCTTCCGTCTTATTAATCGCAGATTTAGCTGGAGCTGGAGCTGGAGCTTCTGGTCGTGACACAGGAGGATCTAGAGCCAGAACAGGATCTAGAGATAAAGAAGCATCTCCCAAATCACCTGCTCTTTTAACCAGGCAACTTGCCCAGGATTGCCCTTACGGTAATCCAGGCTTACTGAGACGCATTCTTGATTCACTGAGTTCACTGGCAGAAATTGCCGGCTTCACTAGTCCAGGTGTTTTAGCTCCAGCTCCAGCGCCAAGCGCTGCTTTAGTGCTTAGGGCTTCTGCGCCATCTCCAGCTGGCAGACCTAAATCTAGATCTAACCCTACCCCCACCCCTACTCCGACCTAACTTCCCAAGGCAGTGATCGATATGCTGGGGCATGAGAAATATTCAGCATGGGGTATTTAATAATTTCGAAAAACGGCGAGTAGTCAAAATCAGCCGGGACATAAAGCCGGACATTACGATGAGAAAAAACCACTTGGTCTTCTGCATTGTTTTTAATCTCTGGAAGAATAGGAAAGCTGACTTTTTCGAAAGCTTCAGCAATTAAAGAAGAGCAAATCTCTTTCTTAGTTTCTTTCTTAGACTTAAATAAACTCGAGCCCCAGTGTCGGGGAAACAAAGTCCAGGGGAGTAATAACCTGGCAAGATCAAACACATGCCGAACATCGTATTTTTTGCCCAAGGCATGGACTGCATGGCTAATTACTAATTGGGCATCATGATGAGATAAGCCTTTGGGCCGACAAATACGAATATGCTGACCGTCGTAGCTATTTAACTTAGAGACCACAATCCCCCGACCCAAAACACCTTCAATCACTAATTGATTGGTTTCTGTGAGCTCAGGGATATGATTTTTTATTAATCTTCTGAGAGATGCCGACTCCAGGTCATACAGTCTTCCAATATACAAAGCCGAGTGCGACCAAGGTGACATAGTTAAATGCTTAATCACCCCACTCACCCTGGTATTTCCTTCGATTAATAAGACATCACCCAATCTCACTTCATGACGCAGAGCTTCAAAATCACAAAGAGGAATCCCCTCGCGAGACCGCTCCTGCATCAGCCAATTAATAATTTTTTGGGTAAATTTTCGATACAGCCACATGGATTAATCACACCCTTTAAAAAAATCTAAATAATGCTGCATGGCCTCTACTGCACTCATATTTTTTACTTCAGACCAGGCTTTATATTTCGCTTTGCCAACCAGATCAAAACCTGTCGGGGCCTCGCCCTGTACATCGCCCTCTGTGGCCTGTTTATACCAGGCATAGAGTTTTAATTTTTCTGTCTGGGTAGGAATCTTGCTCACTGATTTATTTTTAACCCGCTCCAGCATGATCTCGAAATCTTGTTTTAAATTTTTTAAATCTAAATCTTCCATTTTTCTATTACCCTGTTTTTAATTTTTAATTTTTAGTTTTTAATTTTTTAAATCTTCTCAAAATCATTCACCGCTAAGAGCTTATTTAAAATCTCTAAATCTAAACTCTTACAATTTTTAACTAAGTCTCCCAGTGGCCCGTCAGATAAATAAGCCAAATCTTTAAATCTTTGTTTAACTAGCTCACTTTCAATCAGGCTTTGGCTCACTAGGGCGCCCAGCTTGTCAGAGGGTTTTGAAAAGATTTTCCCCCAGAAAAAACTGCGTCTTTTTAACCAATAGCCTAAAAATCTATTAGGAAAGTTATGATAAAAATCATAAAAAGCTTCTTGAGCTTCGAATAAAAAATGCTGAATGCCATAATTAACCAAGGGCCAATCAGCTTCTTGTTGATTAGCATTACTGGATTCATAGAGCTTTAAAACACTGGTGATTAAATATAAATAGCTTAAAACATCACCCAATCTCGCCGACAATCTTTCTCGGCGTTTTAATTGCCCACCCAAGACTAATAAAGACAAATCAGACGCCAGGGCCAAATTTGAACTTAATCTAGATAATTGCTGATAAGTTTTTTTAATTTTTTTATTTTTATAATTTTTATTTTTATTAGGCACAGAAATAAAAAATCCCGCGGTAATACCCTGGAAAACAGTTCTAAAAATATGATTAATAAAACCTAAAATAAATTTATAAATTACTTTATTAAAATCTTTTTTACCTTGATTTTGATCTTTATTACCAAGGCTTTCGAATAGTTTTAATAAACTCGCATGACAACGCACGGACCCCTGGCCAAAGATCATTAAATTTCTGGTTAAAATATTGGCGCCTTCCACCGTAATACTGACTGGGATGCCCTGGTAAGCTCGCGCTAGATAATTATCAGGCCCCAAAATAATGGCTTTCCCCCCGTGAATATCCATCGAATGATTAATGATTTTTCGAGAGAGTTCAGTCATGTGATATTTAGCAATGGCAGAAGCCACGGATGGTTTAATCCCTGAATCCACTGCTGTAACCGTCATTTTTCTCATGGCTTCAATGGCATAAGAAAAGGCCCCAATTTCAGCCAATTTTTCTTGAATGCCTTCGAATTTATAAATCGGTAATTTAAATTGCTGCCTTACTTGAACATAGGCAGACACGCCCAAGACACACACAGCACCAGAGGCAGCAGCAACAGCGGGCAAAGAAATAGAGCGACCAATGGATAAACATTCCATGAGCATTTTCCAGCCCTGACCGGCTTGCTCTTTTCCACCAATAATAAAATCCAGAGGAATAAACCCATCAATGATTTCAATCGGTCCATTCATAAAGGGAATATTCAAAGGAATATGTCGAGTGCCAATTTTTAATTGGCTTTCTAAATCTTTGGCATGCCGGGGTAATAAAGCCAAAGTAATGCCCAGCTCTTCTTTAAAGTCTGCTTGATTTTTATTTAAAAAATTATGGGGGTCTCTTAATTTGAAAGCCAGGCCAATTAAAGTCGCCACAGGCGCCAAAGTGATATAACGCTTTTTGGCATTTAATTTAATACCCAAAATTTCTTGCCCTTCCCAGAGCCCTTTGCAAATCACACCCTCGTCGATCATGGCTCCTGCATCAGAGCCCCCTTGTAAAGAAGTCAAGCCAAAACAAGGAACTTCTTGGCCAGAGGCCAATCTCGGCAAATAATAATTTTTTTGATCTTCCGTCCCATAGTGATACAGCAACTCCGCCGGCCCCAAAGAATTAGGGACCATGACGGTAACCGCCGCTGTTAAGCTTTTACTGGCAATTTTCATCACAATGGCCGAGTGCGCTGCCACTGAAAAACCCTTCCCGCCATATTGCTTGGGAATCACTAAGCCAAAAAATCCCTGAGATTTCATAAAATCCCAAGTCATTTTATTTAAATCTTTCAGCTCTTGTGTGATTTCCCAGTCATGAATCAATCCACATAATTCTTCCGTCTCGTGATTTAAAAAATCCTGCTCTTCTGGATTTAATTCTGAAAATTTTATCTCTCTGATTTTTGTCCAATCAGGATTTCCAGAAAACAATTCTTTTTCAATCCAGGTCTCCCCCGCTTCAATAGCTATTTTTTCCGTCAGGCTCATTTTGGGCATTTTGGATTGGGCGATTTTATAAAGTAATTTATTTAACATTTTTTCTTAAATTCCTAATTTTAAATTTTCAAATCTCTTAATTCCCGATGCAAAATTTTACCTACATTGTTTTTAGGCAAGCTCTCATAAAATTCTATAATTTTGGGTGATTTATAAGCGGCTAGATGCTCATGGCAATAATTTTTTATCGCTTCTTTGCTTAAATTAAATCCAGGTTTTAAAACCACACAGGCTTTGACTTCTTCCCCATGGATTTCGTCTTTTATTCCCACAACACCCACTTCTTTAACCCCTTCTAATTCACTAATAATCGCCTCGACTTCTCCAGGACTGACGTTAAATCCAGAGACAATAATAATGTCTTTCTCTCGATCAATAATTTTAACTTTGCCCTGGGGCGTAATTTCCGCAATATCCCCTGTCTTTAACCAACCCTCTGGCGTTAAAGTTTTTGCTGTCGCTTCAGGATTTTTAAAATAGCCCCGCATGATTTGCGGTCCACGAACCCACAGCTCTCCTGCTTCTCCTGGCTTTAACTTCTCCCCCTGGGGATTAAAAATACCAATTTCTGTCGATGGCAAGGGATAGCCCACTGTTCCGTCAAATTCCCCATCGACTAGATTAATACACACCGCTGGAGAGGCTTCTGTGAGCCCATAAGCCTGACAGATAGAGACGCCAGTGATGTCTTTCCAGTGATTTGCCACAGAGGGCACAACCGCCATGCCCCCGCCTAGGACTAGTTTTAAATGCGAAAAATCTAGATTTTTAAAATCAGGATGATTTAACAAAGCATTAAACAAAGTATTAACGCCAGTAAGCCCTGCAAAATTTTTAAAGTTTTTAATTTGTTTAATTAAATTTTTAATATCCCTTGGGTTTGGAATTAATAAATTCTCCGCCCCTAAATAAATAAATAAAAGACAATTCGCCGTTAAAGAAAAAATATGATAAAGCGGCAGCGCGGTGACCACCCCATCTTTTAAACTATTAAATAAATGCCCCACCCAAGCACTGGCCTGAGCCAAGTTATATAAAATATTACTATGAGTCAGCATGACCCCTTTGGGCATACCCGTTGTCCCAGCTGTATATTGCAAGAAAGCCAAATCTTCAGGATTATTTTTAATTTTTTTAAAATCTTTGATTTTTTCACAACCTAATTTCAAAGCGTTTTTATATCTCACAGAATTTTTTAAATTTATTAAATTCCATTTCCATTGGGGAATACTTTTCTTGATATATCTCAAATAAAAATTAATTAAGTTCCCTTTAAATTGATCTAGCCAATTTTTATTAAACACATCGCCGATAGAAGTTAATATTATTTTTTCTATCTGGGTCTGATTAATAATTAACTCTAATTCATGAATAAAATTTTCTAGGACAATCACTACTTTGGCTTCCGAGTTTTTTAACTCATGCAAAATCGCCGGTGCCTTATCTAAAGGATTCAAATTAATCACCTGGGCACCCGCTAAAAAAGCGCCAAATAACACAACGGGATATTGCAAAAGATTGGGCAGCATAATGGCCACGCCATCGCCTTTTTTAACCCCACATTCTTGCTGTAAAAAACTCGCAAAATTGTGAGCTAACTCCCCTAATTTTTTAAAACTTAAAGTTTCCCCCAAACATCTAAAAGCAATCTGGTCTTGATAGCGGGACACAGAATCTAAAAATAATTCACTCAAGCTCTCAAAAGGCCGAGTGACCTGACTTGGAACATAGCTGGGGTAATAAGCAGAAGATGACGAGGAGGCGTGCTGATTCATGAAAAAATTTAAAACCTCTGACCCAAAATTTAAAAGAGCGCGAGTATATAGCAAGGTTAAAAAGCTACTGGAGTTTTTTAAACTTATATCAAAAATCCATTGGAAAATAGGTCTATTTAATTAATACTCGCCGACTTTTTTAGGCCCTAGTCTTTAAATTTTTACAAGTGAGTTAAAAAATGCCCCCTGAACCTACTTCTGATTTTTCCTGTAAAAAATCCACCAAATCAGCGCTCTTGTGCCTGACCTTCGCGCAAGTCGCCTGGCTGCAAAATCCTATTTTTTTAGCCGGCTTTACACTTGCCGCTCTTTTTTCTGGCTTAGGGTTTGGCGCCCCCAGTACCTCTCGCTTTTTTCTTAATTTCTTAGGCACCGTCAGTAATTTTTTTCTCATGGAATCTTTTTTAGGCTTACAAAAAATGCTGGACAAAGACAGCAGTCTGGAATGGGCCGCAGGCTCACTTTGCACTCAAAGCTTGGTCACTAAAATGGCCTGCTGTTTCACCGCTGAAAAGATTAAAAATAATATTTGGAACATTTTTTCTGCTGGTTTTTCCCTCAATGCCATGCATTTTTGCTTCGCCTGGTTTGTTCCTGTCATGCCTAAAGTACTGAATACTTTGATTGGAACAAGCTCGGCGCTTTGTTATATGACCGCGTTTTTAGCGGCAAGAAAAAAATATGAGCCTGCTGGAGCTGCACAGCCTTTGTTGGGATAAGTAAAAAAAAATTTAAGTCAGTCTATGACGCTATGGCTGACTCTGCAGAATCATCCCGAAGACGATAAAGCCCGAATTAAATCTACCCTGCTTGAGACTTTCATTTTCTTTTTAATATTTTGAATATAAGTCTCGATGGCTCTGGGGGAAATATTAAGCTGCTGGGCCATCATTTTTGCCGTATAGCCTTGTAATAATAACTTTGCGCACTGAAGCTCTCTGGCAGATAAATTAATCCTACAATCAGTCTGATTGGAGGGGGCAAGCTCAATTGCTGAGCTTAAAACACCAGAAATTTTGCCATATTGATCAGTCAATGGAGTTTTGGTGACTAATAACGAGTGAGGCTTTCCTTGAAAAATTCCACTAGTCGGCTGATTGATGTGGTCAAGCAAATCCCTACACCTCATTAAGCACTTTTTTCAAACTCTAATGGGGTCTTATACCCAAGAGTTGAATGCGGTCTCATAGCGTTGTAATAAATAGCCACAAATTCTCGAATATC